>OIWS01001012.1_pt1 | contig 31239 bp, 26 predicted proteins | sample 1587611 | NCBI WGS metagenome assembly OIWS01 (sample SAMEA3888919, study PRJEB22519) | human gut metagenome | biome: human gut; feature: human-associated habitat; material: faeces | place: Denmark | collected 2010 | reverse complement strand
AGTCTCTACTATGTCCTTGGTAAACGCTTTTCAGCAGGTAGTGAGAAACGCTTCAAGTTCTTCGTGGCTGCATTTGCCCTTGCTGGCTTTGCTATTTCCTTCATGGGCTTCCGTCAACTGGTAGCGGTTATGTATCCTATTATCGGTTATTTAGGAATGCTGATGTTGGTTGTGCTGGTTGTGGCTAGCTACCGCAAAAAAGCTAAGATTCGTAAGGAAAAGGAAATTCGAAATCATCTCTTGTCTATCGTTGAGAAGGCTTATGATCCCAATCAAGACTTGACCCATCGGGACAAGAAAAAGGCTGAAGAACTTCGAGAAGCCTCAATTATTGATAATGACATTCTCCATAAAGATTCCCATGCACATGTTCGTCAGGAAATGGGGATTAGTAAGAAGGATTAGAATTTTATTTTACAAGTTTCCCTATTTCTGCTATAATACTGACAAGAAAGAAGGGCTTATGGCGTTTTTCTAGCGAGCTTGGGACAGTGGAAGCCAAGTAGAGCAAAGTAGGCAAGTGGCGCTTTCTCTCAGCAAATAGCTGAAGACAAACAGATAAAATGAAGTAATAAATTAGGGTGGAACCGCGTTTCTGACGCCCCTAGGTCGTTTGACTTAGGAGCAGAGACACGGTTCTTTTTGTATTCTAAGTCACGGATTTAATATTAAATTAAGGAGTATCAATGCCTAAGAAATTAACCTTTCACTGCGTCAGTGGCAGATACCTCCTTATAGTCGGACTGCCCCACGCTCAGCACTAGGGTGCCTGAGCTAGACGCAGTACTAACTCGTCTTGCCTCGTACGATCGACGAGGTAGACTCGTGTCGCAAGAAATTATAGAAAAAGGAGTAAAACATGTCCAAAAAATTGACTTTCCAGGAAATTATCCTTACTTTGCAACAATACTGGAATGACCAGGGTTGTATGCTCATGCAGGCTTATGATAATGAAAAAGGTGCGGGAACAATGAGTCCATATACCTTCCTTCGTGCCATTGGTCCTGAGCCATGGAATGCGGCTTATGTAGAGCCATCACGTCGTCCAGCAGATGGTCGTTACGGGGAAAACCCAAACCGTCTTTACCAACACCACCAGTTCCAAGTGGTTATGAAACCATCACCATCAAACATCCAAGAACTCTACCTTGAGTCATTGGAAAAATTGGGTATCAATCCTTTGGAACACGATATTCGTTTCGTTGAAGATAACTGGGAAAATCCATCAACTGGTTCAGCTGGTCTTGGTTGGGAAGTTTGGCTTGATGGTATGGAAATCACTCAGTTCACCTACTTCCAACAAGTTGGTGGATTGGCAACTGGTCCGGTAACTTCTGAGGTCACTTACGGATTGGAACGTTTGGCTTCTTACATCCAAGAAGTAGATTCTGTTTACGATATTGAGTGGGCTCCAGGCGTTAAATACGGAGAAATCTTCCTTCAACCAGAATATGAACACTCAAAATACAGTTTTGAAGTTTCTGATCAAGATATGCTTCTTGAAAACTTCGAAAAATTTGAAAAAGAAGCAGGACGTGCTTTGGAATTGGGCCTTGTTCACCCAGCCTATGACTACGTTTTGAAATGTTCACACACCTTCAACTTGCTTGACGCTCGTGGTGCTGTTTCTGTTACAGAACGTGCTGGCTACATTGCCCGTATCCGTAACTTGGCCCGTGTCGTAGCCAAAACCTTCGTCGCAGAACGTAAAAAACTTGGTTACCCACTTCTTGACGAAGCCACACGCGCAAAACTCCTAGCAGAAGAGGAAGAATAAAAAGAGTTACAAGAATGGAAAATGGGCAAACAAAGTGAGCCCACATGACTACCCAGAGGCAAGTCGAAGACTTGCTAAAGGGATAGGCACTGCCGTAATGGTATATGGGGATTTTTGAAACGTTAGGTTCAAAAATCAGTTGGCTAAATCCACTTTGATGAGACTGTTGGAAATCGATGTCAAGGAGACAGAAGATTTCCCTACAGCCTCACAAAGTTAGTTAGCGACGTCCCCAGTACCTAAGATGCCTATCAAAAAGAAGAATTTTGTAAAGGAAAAAACATGACAAAAAACTTATTAGTAGAACTAGGACTTGAAGAGTTGCCAGCCTACGTTGTCACACCAAGTGAAAAACAACTCGGTGAGAAAATGGCAGCCTTCTTGGATGACAACCGTCTTTCATACGAAAGCATTCAAACCTTCTCAACACCACGCCGTTTGGCAGTTCGTGTGATTGGTTTAGCGGATCAACAATCGGATTTGACTGAAGATTTTAAAGGACCTTCTAAGAAAATCGCCTTGGATGCAGATGGAAACTTCTCAAAAGCGGCGCAAGGGTTCGTTCGTGGAAAAGGCTTGACCGTTGATGATATCGAATTCCGTGAAGTCAAAGGCGAAGAGTACGTTTATGTCACTAAACACGAAGCTGGAAAACCTGCTAAAGAAGTTTTGGTTGGCGTTCCAGAAGTGCTTGCTTCATTGACTTTCCCTGTCAGCATGCACTGGGCTAACAACACATTTGAATACATTCGCCCAGTTCACACCTTGACAGTTCTTTTGGGCGACGAAGCGCTCGACCTTGATTTCTTGGATATCAAGTCAGGTCGTGTGAGTCGTGGACATCGTTTCCTTGGACATGAAGTGGAAATTACTAATGCGGATTCTTATGAAGAAGACCTTCGTACCGTTTACGTGATTGCGGATAGCAAAGAACGTGAAAATATGATTCGCGAGCAAATCAAAGCCATCGAAGCAGAACAAGGTGTTCAAGTTCAAATCGAAGAGGGGCTTTTGAATGAAGTCTTGAACTTGGTCGAATACCCAACTGCCTTTATGGGAAGTTTTGATACTAAGTATTTGGATGTTCCAGAAGAAGTTTTGGTGACATCAATGGAAACGCACCAACGTTACTTTGTTGTACGTGACCTTGATGGTAAACTTAAACCAAACTTCATCTCAGTCCGTAATGGTAACGCTGAGCACTTGGAAAATGTTATCCGAGGAAATGAAAAAGTCTTGGTGGCACGTCTTGAAGATGGTGAATTCTTCTGGCGTGAAGACCAAAAACTTAAGATTGAAGACCTCGTTGCTAAATTGGCTAACGTAACCTTCCATGAAAAAATCGGTTCTCTTTCAGAACACATGGCGCGCGCTGGTGTCATTGCAGCGTCACTAGCTGAGCAAGCTGGTTTGACTGCAGAAGAAACGGAAGCCGTAGCTCGTGCAGCTGAAATCTACAAATTTGACCTCTTGACTGGTATGGTCGGAGAGTTCGATGAATTGCAAGGAATCATGGGTGAAAAATACGCCCTCCTTGCTGGTGAAGATGCTGCGGTAGCGACAGCTATCCGTGAGCACTACCTTCCTGATTCAGCAGACGGAGCCCTTCCAGAGACTAAGGTTGGTGCTATCCTTGCGCTTGCAGATAAATTGGATACCCTACTTTCATTCTTCTCAGTTGGCTTGATTCCATCAGGTTCCAATGACCCATATGCGCTTCGTCGTGCAACACAAGGGATTGTTCGTATCTTGGATGCTTTTGGTTGGCATATCCCTATGGATGAGTTGATTGACAGCCTTTACGGACTTTCATTTGATAGTCTTTCATATGACAATCAAGCAGAAGTCATCAACTTCATCAAAGCGCGTGTGGACAAGATGATGGGACGCACTTCAAAAGATATCAAAGAAGCCGTTCTTGCTGGTTCAAACTTTGTCGTGGCTGATATGCTTGAAGCAGCTGACGCCCTCTCAGAAGCTGCTAAGGCTGATGGCTATAAGTCAGCTGTTGAGTCACTTTCTCGTGCCTTCAACTTGGCAGAAAAAGCGGATGCTTCAGTGACAGTCGATGCTAGTCTCTTTGAAAACGACCAAGAAAAAGCCCTTGCTAAAGCGATTGAAGAGCTTGAATTGACTGGTTCAGCTAGTGACAAATTGGCTCAACTCTTTGCTCTTAGCCCAGTCATCGATGCCTTCTTTGACAACACTATGGTCATGGCAGAAGATGAAGCGGTTAAAAACAACCGTTTGGCCCTTCTTGCAGGTCTTGTGTCTAAAGCTAATGCTGTTGCAGCCTTCAACCAATTGAACACAAAATAAGTACCTGGTAACAGGTAGAAAGTAGGTTTTATTATGACACCTGAAAAAATCGCTCGTATCAATGAGCTTGCTAAAAAGAAAAAAACCGAAGGTTTGACTCCAGAAGAAGAAGTGGAGCAAGCAAAACTTCGTGAAGAATACATTGAAGGTTACCGTCGCTCAGTTCGTCACCATATCGAAGGAATTAAAGTGGTTGACGAAGAAGGTAACGATGTGACACCTGAAAAACTACGTCAAGTACAACGTGAAAAAGGTTTGCATGGCCGTAGCCTCGATGATCCTGAATCATAATAACGATGTACAAGGGTTTGGAATTTTTCCAAGCCCTTGTTTTGAAGTATAAAATTCTGAATATTCTGTATAAAATTGACCAATTATTTCAAAAATGGTAAAATATAAGTTATGTTAAAAAATGGCATGATTCAATGAGTCGTGCTCAATAGAATTGGAGTGAAAAAAATGTCGCAAAAGCAACATCATAAAGACGACGACAACCAGACTGAGAATGGGATGGTTCGTGGTCTTCAAAACCGTCACGTCCAGCTGATTGCCATCGCTGGTACAATCGGTACAGGTCTCTTCCTCGGGGCAGGGCGTTCTCTCTCCCTAACAGGACCTTCAATCATCTTAGTATATATACTAACTGGTATCTTCATGTATCTTATGATGCGAGCGATCGGTGAGATGCTCTATATGGATCCTGACCAGCACACCTTTATCAACTTTATTACCAAATACCTTGGTAAGGGCTGGGGATTCTTCTCGGGTTGGTCTTACTGGGTATCACTGATATTCCTCGGGATGGCAGAAATTACGGCAGTATCAACCTATGTGCAATATTGGTTCCCAAGTTGGCCTGCCTGGCAGATTCAGATTGTCTTCTTGATTATCCTGAGTTCGGTTAACCTGATTGCGGTTAAGATTTTCGGGGAAGTTGAGTTTTGGTTTGGGATGATTAAGATTATCACCATTCTTGCTCTTATCGCAACAGGTATCTTCATGGTAGCGACCAACTTTGAAACGCCTGCTGGACATGCTAGTCTTTCCAATATTACACAAGGCTTCCAGATGTTCCCTAAAGGTTGGGTAAGCTTTGTCATGACCTTCCAAATGGTCTTCTTTGCTTACCAAGCCATCGAATTTGTAGGGATTACAACATCTGAGACAGCAAATCCACGTAAGGTTTTACCAAAGGCAATCAAGGAGATTCCGATTCGTATTGTCATCTTCTATGTGGGTGCCCTCATTGCCCTCATGGCTATCTTCCCATGGCAAAAACTTCCAGTTAATGAATCACCGTTCGTAACGGTCTTCCAAATGGCTGGTATCAAGTGGGCAGCAGCCTTCATTAACTTTGTTGTCTTGACAGCAGCGGCTTCATCATTGAACTCAACACTTTACTCTACAGGTCGTCACCTCTTCCAAATTGCTAAGGAAACACCAAATAGTAAAGTCATGAAAGCTTTGAAGCTAGATACTTTGTCACGTAATGGTATTCCTTCATGTGCTATCATTGTTTCAGCTATTGTAGTATGTGTTTCAGCCTTCATCAATGTCTTGCCTGGTGTATCTGATGCCTTTGCTTTGATTACCGCATCATCATCAGGGGTCTACATCGCTATCTATATCTTGACCATGCTTGCTCATCTCAAGTACCGTAAATCTCAAGAGTTTATGGCTGATGGTTTCCTTATGCCAGCCTACAAGATTCTTAATCCATTGACTATCCTTTTCTTTATCTTCGTCTTTGTTTGTCTCTTCTTGCAAAAGTCAACAGTTGTCGGAGCTATTGGGGCAGCCATCTGGATTGTCGTATTTAGTATCTATAGTAACTGGAAACACAGTAAATAAATCAATCTAGCTCACCTTTATGGTGAGTTTTTTGTTGCAAAAAAGGACACAAGGTGTCCCAATTATTATCTATGCAATACTTTCTTGGCTTCCATGGTGAAAGAAACCACTTAAGAGGCCCTTACTACGATGGAAAATAGCAGGCTTGTGATCGTTGTGCGAACGACCATTAACATCAAGTTTAGCCCATTCAAGAGCCTGGTGGGCATTTCGGTCTGAGACTGTAGATGTCCCAATATAGCTGTAGATGCCTGCCTGAGCGAGAATAAAACCTTGCAGTTGGCGAATATGTTCATCATTGAGTGTTTCGGAAAAATGAATCTTAACTGTCTTATAAGTTAAAGATTGGACAGACTCAACGATAGGTGAATCTGCTAAGAGGTGCAAAAGTTCTTGATGCTTAGTAAAGGACTTATCATAGTCCATTGGAAGAATTATAGTATGGGCAATCCAATCTTTCAAGTTGGCTTTAGCCTTTTTACTAAGACCTCTTGCTGTGATACTAAGGTTATCTATATTGAAAGGAAGTTGGTCGATGTGAGCAGTATTTGAACCATATACCTTTCTGAAAAGCGGTGTACTTGATAGAATATGTCCAGTAGGAGAAATAATAGCTAAGGCAGTTTCCTTGGTTTGGTAACCAAGCTCGTGACATTCCATGCTAGCGTATGTATCTTTAAATTCAATAATTGCACTTGTTTTCATCGTGTAACTCTCTTTCTGTTAGTTTATAAACTAACAATAGTTTATCATGACTTATTATCTTGGTCAAGATTTTACCTCAAAAAACAAAAAATATTTTTGTAAGGGCTTGCAAAAATATTTGAACTCTGATATTATATAACCATAGCAAAAGGATTGTTACTGGTCAGCAGGCAAAACCTAGATAAATACGAAAAACTAATGGGAGTAGTGTATACTCACCCTAATTGGTTCTTGGTATTTATTTAGGTTTTTTTCGTTGAAAAAGCCTCGAAAGAACTAAAATCCTAGAAAAGAAAGGAGCCCTTATGGCTATATATACTGAATTAGCTGAAGACATTCTCAAACACGTTGGTGGTAAGCAAAATGTCAATAGCTTAAAACATTGTGTGACACGTTTGCGCTTTGATTTGAAAGATGAGTCTAAAGCAGATGATGACTACCTTAAGAACCGTGACGGTGTTGTTACTGTTGTTAAGGCAGGTGGTCAATATCAGGTGGTTATAGGTAACCATGTCCCTGATGTTTATGCGGAGGTTCTCCAAGTTGGCGGTCTTCCAGCAGGTGGTAGTCTTGATATTGATGAAGGTGATGCGCCTAAAGGGAATCTTTTTGACCGCTTTGTATCTTTGGTTTCAAGTATTTTCCAACCTTTCCTTGGGCCTTTGGCTGCAGCCGGGATTATCAAAGGAATAGTCGCTGTCATGGCAGCATGTGGCCTGTCAGCTGCAACAAGCCCTATGTATGTAATCTTGAATGCAGCAGGAGATGGTTTCTTCCAGTTCTTGCCAATCTTGATTGCCTTGACATCTGCTCGTCGTTTCAAGGTTAATGAGTTTACAGCTATTGCGATTGCAGCGGCACTTGTTTATCCTGATATTGCTACGCTGGTGACTGCTCTTCAGAAAGCTGGTCAAGGTCATGTTCTAGGAGTTATTCCATTTGCACTTCCTGCAGGAGGTTACCTCTCAACAGTAATGCCTTCTATCTTGGCAATTTGGGTGGCTTCATACATTCAAAAATTCTTTACCAAGATTACTCCAGATGTCATTAAAGTCTTCGTAGTGCCTTTCTTTACATTACTCATTACTGTCCCATTAACATTCTTGGTGGTAGGACCAGTTGCCAATACTTTCTCTGATGGATTGACAAGCCTTTTCCAAGCAATCATGAACTTTAATCCGATTGTCTTTGGTTTTATACTTGGTATTTTGTGGCAAGTCTTGGTTATGTTCGGAATGCACTGGGCACTTGTTCCCCTTGCTATCTTAGATGTGGCAACAAACGGAAGTTCTACTATTCTTTCAGCGGCTATCCTTCCATGTTTCACGCAAACAGGTGTGTTGGGAGCTATCATGCTTAAAACGAAAGAAGAAAAAGTCCGTACCATCTCTATGCCAGCCTTCATTTCATCTATTTTTGGGGTTACAGAACCTGCTATCTATGGGGTAAGCCTTCCAATGAAAACGCCATTCTACATTTCATGTGGTGTTTCAGGACTTATGGGGGCTGCCATGATGGCCCTAGATATTAAGATGTATTCAATAGGTGGTCTGGGTGTCTTTGTCTTCCCAAGCCTTATTGGGCCTGACGGTAATCTTTCTAAAGTTATCTTTGCCATTATCATTGCCATTGTGGGTGGTGTTCTTGCCTTCTTTATCCAACTCTTTGTACGAGTACCAAATTTATACGGTGGTGGAGCAGCTAAGGTTGAAGAAAAAGCTGAGGAAGCTGCACTTGCTCCTAAAGAAATGCAACAAGAAATCATCGCTAGCCCACTTATTGGGAATGTTGTACCACTTGACCAAGTTCCTGACCAAGTCTTTGCTTCAGGAGCTATGGGTAAAGGTATCGCTATTGATCCTACCGATGGTATTGTTGTTGCACCAACTAAGGCAACGGTTAATTTAGTCTTCCCTACCGGCCATGCTATTGGTTTGACAACTGAAAATGGTGCAGAGCTTCTCATCCATATTGGTATGGACACTGTTTCTCTTGCTGGAAAAGGGTTCAAGACCTATGTGGAAGCAGGGGATGTCGTAGAAGCGGGTCAAAAACTTATAGAATTTGACCTAGCAACTATCCGAGACGCTAAATTACCAGTTATCACACCAGTCATTGTTACCAATACAGCTGACTTTGATGATGTCTTAACAACTAAAGAAGCTCGTGTTAACACTGGTGATTATCTCCTCACCGCTGTTAAATAAAAAAGAAATCCGAGAATCAGCTTCTCGGATTTTTGTTTATTTGAATTTGTAGTCTTTAACGACTTCAACAGAATTGACCGTTACATTTTCTTTTGGTTTGCTGTTGTCATCAACTTCAAGGTTAGCAATAGTATCAACGACATCCATGCCTTTGATGACTTGACCAAAGACGGTATATTTAGTATCGCCAGCTGGGTAACCACCTTTTTTGTAGGCGTCAATGATAGGTTTTGGATAGCCAGCATTTCCTAGCTGTTTGCTTTGATCATCCTTGTTTTGAACAATGTAGAATTGGCTGCCGTTTGACTCTTTAGCACCAGTATTAGCCATAGCAAGTGCGCCACGGATGTTGTATAGGAATGGTGTAGGCTCAACAGCGAAACCTTTCTTCCAGATAGATTCTCCACCAGTACCGTCACCCTTAGGGTCACCACTTTGAATCATGAAGTCCTTGATGACACGGTGGAAGGTAAGACCATCGTAGTATTTGTCCTTGGCATGTTTCAAGAAGTTTTCAGAAGCCTTTGGAGCAAGTGTAGGGAAGAGTTTGACTGTGATATCACCCTTTGAAGTATGGAGAATAACTTCAGCTTCGTCCTTACCGACCTTGTCAGACAACTGTGGAAAGGCATCTTTTCCAGATTTTTGGGCTTTTTCTAATTGTTTAGTGAATATCTTATTATCAACATAAGCATCTCCACGAACGGCGCGTGCGATGTTCTCACGAAAGGCAAAACCTAGGCCTGCGATAACAAGTACAATAATTAATGGAATGTACTTTTTAATGTTTTTCATATATAACTCCTTTGGTGCATTATACCTACTATTGTAGCAGAAAAAAACCTTTTGGGAAACGGTTAACAGAGGTCTTTAAATATGGTAGAATGGGATTATCAACAAGAAGATGAACAATGGGACTAGATATAGGAAAAAGGTTGCCTCAGGCTAAAAGGTGAGGGCTGACTTTTGGAAGGACGCATGCTACTTGCTCTTATCAGAGATAGGTGTCTAAATCCTAACTATAGAAAACTTTGCTAAGCTGAAGGGACCTCTTGTTTGGATTTCTTGAAAAAAGGAGATTTTTATGTCAACTAAAGCAGAATGGGCTGAACTCTTTGAGTCGGTACATGGGCGTAAGCCTAGCCCCCAAGAATTTTTGGATGCTAAAGCAGCTGACTTTGATACTAGCGCTTTGACTGCTCAAACAGCATCTGTAGAAGCACCAGCTAATGAACCTGTCGCTACTGAAAAAGTCACAGAACAAGATGACATCGCAGATGTGGCTGAAACAGCTGAAGATGCTGTCGCAGAACAAGCAAGCAGTGAATCACCAGTTGGTGCAGAAGCTTTCTCAGAAGCACCTGTGCAACAACCAACACCACAATTTGATTCAAGCATGTTTGAAAAGGCACCTATCTCTTCAGCTCAAGGATTTGGAACAGTTCCTAATCCAGCAGCAGCTGGCTCAGCAGATAAACCTCTCTTCAATCTTATCTTGCCAATCGTTGCGATTGCACTTTCAGTAATCTTTGCAATCTTGGCATGGTTCGTAAGTCCTGCTTGGTTCTTTATCATCTTGACAGTTCTCGCAGTTGCAGTGGCAGTTGTTTCACTTGTCTTTAGCCTTAAATCAAGCAAGAAATTGCTTTCAATCATCGCAACAGGTGTTGCTGGTCTCATGCTCTTTGTTTCTATTGGTGGTTTGATTTTCCAAATCTCTCAAAACGCTAGTGACAACACAAGCTCAAGCAAGACATCAAAAGTTGCTGATAAAGATGATGATGACAAAAAAGATGATGACAGCGATTCAAAATCAGATTCAAAATCAGATTCTAAATCTGATTCAAAAGGTGACAGTACTGATGTCAACGACTACATTGACAAAAATGCTAAATTTGATTGGAATGAATCTAAGTTCAAGAAGTTGAAAGCAGGTAAGGATACCGTTAAGTCTATCATCAAGACTTATGGTAAGGCTTCTGATGCACAAATCTCTGGCGATGAGATGAAGTTGAATTACTCTGGTAAAGACTATGGCGAAAGTGTCTACCTAAGCTTTAAGAAACAATATGACGGTACATTTATCTTGTCATATGCTTCAGGTAGATTCCCTCAAGATAAGGTAGAAGTTGATCGCTCTTACAAAGCTGATTGGACAAAAGAACAGTTTGATGCTCTCACTAAGGGTGATTACACTGATCCATCAAACGGTACGAAACTTGAAGATATCGTTAAGGATCACCCTAAAGCTTCAAGTGCAGAATACACAATCTCAACATCTCGTCAAGGTGAATTCAAAAAAGAAATGAGCATTTCTTATAGTGACTATGAGGCTGGAGATGGTAAACTCAAGAGTGTTTACTTGTCATTTGATACCAAAGAAGGTGAAGATACATTCTACCTTACTTATAAATCAGGTCCAGATGGCGAGGATTAATTAAGGAACAGGAGGGGAAACCTTCCTGTTTTTTCTTGATAAAAGGAGAAAACTATTGAGATTTTTAAATTATACATTCGAGCAAAGTCAGTCTCTTGTCACTAAGGAGACCGTAGAAAAGCTCAATCAAAAAGGAAGCTGGAAACGATTTATTGGCTTGTTTATCACTTCAATTGTTATTTATTTCTTCTCTATTATCACACCCATGTTTATAAAAGGATTGACGCTTGATCAAAATCCAACATTTTCTTGGATTCAGTGGCCTATGATTCTCTTGTATTTAGTCATGTATCTGGTCTATCTGCTCTTTTCAATAAAGCACAGAAGAAGCCCGATGAAATTAAAATTTTGCACCTACTTTTACATGGTGGTCTTACTCGCTATCTTTACAGTATGTGCCGGAATAATGATGATGACACGACGAAATATTGTCAGTATACTATCGGGAGCTATGTTTCTTATTTCCATTTATTACTTGATTCGAACGGTTCCCCGTAAACTGAAAGAAGCTGTTCAAAATCAGACAGAGTTTAGCCCCATGGTAGCACTTGTGACTGAAAAGATTTCGGATGGTTTAGTCTTTTTAGGTGGAACCGGGATTACAGGTGCCCTTGTGCTCTTTGACCGCTCCACTGGAAGTGATACTAGAGGGAGCATTGATGCGGTGTTGATGCCTATTATACCTGCCATATTTGTCTTTGCGACTTATGTCTTTTCCATTGATTTGCTACGAGGTTATTACCTCTTCAAATACTCTGAGCAATATAGAGAGCAGTTTGGCTACTCAGCTAAGGATTGGTATGGAGAGAAGTCGAAGGAGTATAGGAGGATACAGGGCTAAGTTGTGGTTAAAGTAATGTATGAAGTTGATGGCAAAATGCTTGAAGTTAAAACAATTTTAAACCGTATTGGAGGATAAAATGGAAAAACAAATTAATGAAAAAATTCGTGAGATTGCTCAGAGTGTTAATGAAGAGGGGAAAAATGAGTATATCTACAATCTCTATATTCCAAAGCAATATAATTTTCCTAATAATACTGAAATTATAGATATTGAAAAAATAATTGAACAAATTAAAGGGAATCTTCCAAATCAAGGGGTAATCTTAAATGACTAACATAACATTTTCACAAGTTCAAAAGAGTTTTCACAAGAAGTTGGTGTTAGACATTCCTGATTTTCAAGCGGATTCAGGTGAAATCTTCTCCATCGTTGGTGGCAATGGTGCCGGTAAGTCGACTTTTATCAAGCTCTTGGCAGGGATTTTTTTGCAGGATAAGGGCGAGGTTCGTGTCTATGACGTTTCTAATCGCTCCAAGAAAATCCACTCGCTGGTCAAGTTTGTCTTGGAGAGCGGGCAGGGGTTGTACAGTTATTTGACAGCTATGGAGAATCTCCAATATTTTCTAAGCTTGAATGGGATTGCCTTGTCTCATATCAAGGCAGAGGTGGATGTCTTGTGTGACCAGCTGGCTTTTACCCCTTATAAGGACACGCTGGTTTCAGAACTGTCCCAGGGCAACCGTCAAAAATTGACCTTAATCTTAGCCTTGGTGCAAAAACCGAAAGTACTCTGTTTGGATGAGCCGACCAATGGGCTAGATTTGCTGGCAAAAAAACAGCTGATGACTCTTTTACAGGATTATGCTCGTCACCATCAAGCCAGTATTTTTATCACCAGTCATGATGCTAGTTTTATCGAGAAGGTCAGCACTCGGGTGGTGGTAATTCAGGAGGGGCGGCTTTATCGTGAAGGAACCTTTGAAGAGATTTTTGGCAATGTCCACCAGCATGAAGTCTATCACTTGCTGTTAGATAAGAGTGCAGAAAGTGTACTGAAACAAAGATTCCCTGAGCTGGACTACAAGGTGCTTGATGGTGGGATTTCGGTAGAGACCAGAAATCCAGACCTTTATCGGCTATTGCTGGAAGAAACAGAAGTCTTGCAGTTCACCCGAGAACCTGCCTCTTTGGAAGATTTGCTGTATGAGGTGCTCAAATGATGCTATCAGCGATTGGGCGAGAGTTTAGTCGCCAACTCAGTGAATACAAACAGTTCAAAGTCAATCTTCTCTTTGCCAATCTGGGAATTTTCTTTCTAATTACGGGTTTTCTGACCTATTTTGACAGCCAGCAAGATACTTTTGAGCTGTTTATCTTGCTTTTTACTTGGTATTTTTCTAGCCACAGTATCACCCATCCAACCTATTTTATCGAGGATGAGATTGCAGACCGCACCATTATCAACGTGATTCAGAGTCGGCGGAGCATCTTTGGCATGCTTTTTATCAAAATTATCGTACAGATTTTGTTGGACTTGGTCAAGGCCATTCCTTTGTTTTGCTTGGTTGCCTTGGTTCAGCAGATTGCCTTTCCTACTGACTGGGTCGATACATTTGTTACCTTTCTTCTGTCCTTTGTGGTTATTGCGTCCCTTTATGGTCTAGGCTTTCTCTTTGCCAGTTTTTCCTTTGTCTTTACAAAAATTTCCAGTATTACTAGCCTCCTTGCTTACGGGATTCTCTTTTTGGTTGGTTTTCAGGAACAATCGAGTCATTTGATTGCTACTTTAACTCGTTTCTTGCCTTTTCATCTCTTGGTGAGTTTTATCCGCCAACCAAGTTGGTTCGTTCTTTTATTATTACTGGGATACGGTTTGATTTACTGGCTCTTGGGTTACTTGTGCTTTCAAACTTGTTTGACCTATGCCAAAAAGAAGGGAAGTTTGTTCCATGTATAATGAAGTGAAGCGATTTTATCTCTTTCGCAGGAGACGCTGGGCGGATACCCTGTTTGACACCCTCTACCACGTCATTTTCATTCTTGGTTTTTATAGCCTTTTGAGGGGAAATTCTGACTTTCAGTTGTCCTATTTCTATTATTATTTTATCTTGACCCATGTGGTTTCCTTGGGAAATGAAGAGTTGGAGTACGAGATTCGGTCTGGGCAATCTTTTGGCACCCAGTATGCTTTGCAATCAGTGTATAGAATTTACCTGCAACGAGCAGTGGTTTACTTTGTTTGGTTGTCTTTGATCTTCTGGATTGCTCTGCTTTTGATTCATCAGGGTTTACCAACTCACTTTTCTTTGAAGGTCATCAGTTTCCAAGGACTGCTCGTGGTACTGATTGGTTTCCTGATTTTCCTCGGCTATTATCTTGTCATGATTCGACTGACCATCCGCTTCCAACGAATTTCAGTCTTGGTAGATTTTCTAAACACCGTGCTCTTATTCTACTCAGGACTCGTCTTTCCAGTGGTGAGTTTTGGGAATTTGAAGAAATTATTTGATGGGATTATAAGAAATTAAGGATTCTTTTTCAATGCAGAGTCCTTTTTCTATTGAAATCTTCTTTTAATTCCTATCCTCTGAGACGGTGAAGGTGATATACTCCCACTTACAGTGGACAGTGAAAATACTATAATTCACTAGAAGTGAATGGCACCACAAAAGTTAGACAGAAAAATCAAACTTTAGGGTGCAGTTTTTTTCGACTTTCATCCATTTTCATGAGATGGCTTGACACTAAAGCACATCAGGCAGTCTCAAAAAATTCTCTCTTATATCCGACCTTATTTTCATAAGACGAGATTAAAGTATGATAAAATAAAGAAAAAGAGATAAAGGAGTCAGCTATGGCAACTAGAGAAGAATGGGTGCGTCACTTTGAGGACGTCAATGGTCGTAAACCAAGTCCTGAGGAGTTTATGGAGGCTAAGAAAGAGGGCTTTGTCATTGCTTCTGAGGAACCAAGTGCCCAAGTATCTGAGCAGGTTGAAACTCAGCAGGTGGATAGCTCTGAAACTACTGAAGAGGTGACAGCTGACTCAGTAGTAGATACGCAACCAGACGAGGCTCAGGTGGCATTAGAGGAGGAAGCTCCTAAGCAAATGCCTGAGTTGAATCTGGAGAAAGAGCAAGAAAAAGAAACTCCAAAGGCAAGTCAGATACCTTTGGAAAACCCTTATTACAAGCCAAAAGTAACCAAGAACAATGCTTTTGTTAATATTGCTTTGCCAATCATTATTCTAGTTTTGGGGATTCTATTTGTCATTTTGTCTTGGACACTTCCTATCGGTTTTGTCTTTACCTTCCTTGCTTTCTTCCTTATCATTTTGGCGATTGTGACTTTGGTTTTGAGTCTGAAATCGACACGCAAGGCACTATCTATTATTGCCTTAGTCATGTCAATTATCTTCTTCATGACTTCGCTTGCTGGAGCAGGTTATCAAGCGGTGAAATATGTCATGAACCATGCTGAACAGTTCCAAAGTGACGGTCGCAACAGAGCTTATCAGTACATTGACGAGAATTATAAGTTTAACTGGACTGAGGATCAGTTTAAGGAGTTGAAGGTTGGTACTTTAACATTGGATGAGGTCTTGGATGCTCACGGTAAGGCGACTGATGCCGAGTATAGTGATGCTTACGAGAAAGATAAACCAGATTTGCTAGACCTCACCTATAGAAAAGAAAACACAGATGGAAACAACTATGTGCGTTTGACTTTTGAGAAAAAAGACGGTGTCTATGTTTTGAAATCTGCCTCAGCAACCTTCGACTATGATAAGGTCAAAGAAGTCGATGACTATCATAGCAACTGGACAAAAGATGACTATGAAAAGTTGTCTGTAGGTACACAAGCTGATTTGCTTAAGGGGACACGACTTTCTGAAGTGGTTGAAAAACACCCAGAGGCTAGCTTCACTTATCATGAAATGACACAAACTGAACAGGGCGATCTCACTCAGTCAGTGAGTCTTAGCTACCGTGATTATAATCCAGAAAGTGGTAAGGTAGATACTGTTCGTTTGACCTTCGACTATGACAAACGTGAAAACGAGTACTTCTTGACAGATAAATCAGACGAATAGGACTACTTTGTTAGTCATTCAAGCTCAGGGTTGCCTGGGCTTTTTAGTATCAACAAAAGAGGATAAAATCTGGTATAATAAAATTGATTGATTTTTCAAGAAAGAAGTGTCACAGATGAACATACAACAACTACGTTATGTCGTAGCCATTGCCAACAGCGGAACCTTCCGTGAGGCAGCCAGCAAGCTCTTTGTGAGTCAGCCTAGCCTTTCGGTGGCTATCAAGGATTTGGAGCAGGAGTTGAATTTTCAAATTTTCACCCGTACAACGACGGGGGCTGTCTTGACCAGTCAGGGTATGACCTTTTATGAGCGTGCGCTTGAGGTGGTACGCAGTTTTGATAGTTTTGAAAATCGCTATCTCAATGCTTCTGAAAAGGGTAACCAGTATTCGATTGCCAGCCAGCACTATGACTTTTTGCCACCTTTGATTACGACTTTTTCAGAGCGTTACCCTGATTACAAGGATTTCCGTATCTTTGAGTCTACGACCATTCAGATTTTGGATGAGGTAGCCAAGGGGCACAGTGAGATTGGGATTATCTATTTGAATCGTCAAAATAGCAAGGGAATCCAGCAAAATATGGACAAGCTTGGGCTTGAGGCTATTGATTTGATTCCGTTTAAGACTCACATTTATCTCCGTAAGGGGCATCCTCTGGCTAAAAAAGAAAGTCTGGTCATGGAGGACTTGGCAGCCTTGCCTACGGTGCGTTTCACTCAGGAGAAGGACGAGTACCTTTACTATTCTGAGAACTTTGTGGATACGTCAGATTCGTCTCTTATGTTTAACGTGACAGACCGTGCGACCTTGAACGGTATCTTGGAACGTACGGATGCTTATGCGACGGGGTCTGGCTTCTTGGATGCACAAAGTGTGAATGGGATTACGGTGATTCCGCTTGAGGATAATTTGGATAACAAGATGGTTTATGTCCGTCGTAAGGGGATTAACTTGTCGTCTTGTGCTCTCAAGTTTGTCAATGTTATGTTTGACTACTTTGATACATACAAACCATAGGAGGACTTATGCGTAAGGTTGCGATTCCTTTGGCTATTCTAGCTCTGATTGGTTTGGATCAGTGGGTTAAGCATTGGGTTGTGGCAAATATTGCCCTTAACCAAGTTATCAAGGCTATTCCTGGACTTTTCAGCTTGACTTATCTACAGAACCGTGGTGCTGCCTTTTCGATTTTACAGGATCAGAAATATTTCTTTGTGATTTTGACGGTTCTAGTGATTGGTGCGGCTCTGGTTTATCTGGTTAAGAATTATCAGAAGAGTCTTTGGCTGGTGCTATCTTTGGTTTTGATTATCTCAGGTGGTATTGGTAACTTTATTGACCGTCTGCACTTGGGTTACGTGGTTGATATGGTTCAGCTTGATTTTATTGATTTTGCAATATTTAATGTGGCAGACTCCTATCTAACGGTGGGGGTACTGCTCTTGATTTTAATCTTATGGAAAGAGGAAAATGGAAGTCATCATTAAAGAGGCGGGAAACCGCCTGGACAAGGCTTTGGCAGATTTGACAGAATTGTCACGTAGTCAGGCCAATGAAGCAATCAAGGCTGGGACAGTCTTGGTTAATGGTAAGTCGGCAAAGGCCAAGTATGCGGTTAAAGAGGGTGATGTCATCACCTATGAATTGCCAGAAGAAGAGGTCTTGGAATACAAGGCTGAAGATATTCCTTTGGATATTATCTACGAAGATGCGGATGTGGCAGTGGTCAACAAACCTCAAGGAATGGTGGTCCATCCCTCAGCTGGTCACACGTCTGGTACCTTGGTCAATGCCCTGATGTACCATGTCAAGGACCTCTCGTCTATCAATGGTGTGGTTCGTCCAGGAATTGTCCACCGTATCGACAAGGACACGTCTGGTCTTCTTATGATTGCTAAGAATGATAAGGCTCACAATGCTTTGGCGGCGGAGCTTAAGGATAAGAAGTCCCTTCGTAAGTATGTGGCTATCGTGCATGGCAATCTGCCTAACGATCGAGGCGTGATTGAGGCTCCGATTGGGCGCTCAGACAAGGATCGCAAGAAGCAGGCGGTTACAGCTAAAGGAAAACCTGCAGTTACACGATTTACCGTTCTTGAACGTTTTGGCAACTATACCTTGGTAGAGTTGCAGCTGGAAACAGGTCGCACGCACCAGATTCGTGTGCACATGGCTTATATCGGTCACCCGGTGGCGGGAGATCCTCTTTATGGGCCACGTAAGACACTCAAGGGCCATGGCCAATTTCTACATGCCAAGACCCTTGGTTTCACGCATCCTACGACTGGAGAATTGGTCGAATTTACAGCGGAAGAACCTGCTATTTTCAAGGAAACCTTGGAGAAGTTGAGAGAAGCTTAACAGTTATTAAACGGATAGTCTTTCTTGGGAGAGGCGTCCGTTTTTTTCTTGTAAAAGAGTCTGAAATTTGCTATAATTTACCTAATTAAATAAGTCCTTTAATCACTGTCCAGAGAGGCAGGCAAGGAGCCATGAGAAGTGTACGGGTGAACTGTACTCATATTTTTGTGTATCTCCTTGTTTTCGAGGGGATTTTTTTGTATTTAGAAAGGTTCTTTTTATGAAGAAAAAAGAGATCGTCGATGACGTAACCATGAAACGTGCCATTACACGTATCACTTATGAGATTATTGAGCGTAACAAAAATCTCGACAAGATTGTCTTGGCTGGTATTAAGACACGTGGTGTTTATATTGCTCAGCGTATCCAAGAGCGCTTGAAACAGTTGGAAAACCTTGATGTGCCATTGATTGAGCTTGATACTAAGGCTTTCCGTGATGATGTTAAGGCTGAACAAGACACATCTGTTTTCCCTATTGAAATTGATGGTACAGATGTTATCCTTGTGGATGATGTGCTTTACACAGGTCGTACTATCCGTGCAGCTATTGACAATATCGTTAGCCATGGACGTCCAGCGCGTGTTGGTTTGGCTGTCTTGGTTGACCGTGGTCACCGTGAATTGCCAATCCGTGCGGACTATGTTGGTAAAAATATCCCAACAAGTGAGTCAGAAGAAATCGAAGTTTTGGTGACAGAAGTTGATGGCAAAGATAGCGTCAACATTATTGATCCAAGCTAAGTTGGCTGACAGATAGGGTGAAACGCCCTTTGTATCTTGTTAATTGAACACGGGCTAAGAGCTGTGTAAAATAGATAAATCTTCCTAGAAGCTAAAGCTTCGGCGTCAGATTTCCTAATTTTACTTTGCTCTTTATACGCCCTTTGTATCTTGTTAATTGAACACGCCCTAAGCCTTGTGCAAAAAAAGATAAATACTCTTAGGAGCTGGTGCTCCGTCATCGTATTTCCTATTTTTGCTTTAGGCTATAGACGGGCTTTGTATCTTATTAATTGAACACGGGACTCATTTCTTAGGAAAAAGATAAGTCTCCTAGCACTCTTTGGAGTGCCTTGTCGACTTCCTATTTTTCTACAGAAATGTTTGGCTAAGCCAAAGCGTCCCTTTGTATCTTAATTTAAGGAGTCCTTTGATATCGTGAATAACGTAAAATATGATGTGAATGATATGCCAAAACCTGGTTTATTGGTTGGTTTGTCATTCCAGCACTTGTTTGCCATGTTTGGTGCGACGGTGCTTGTGCCGATTTTGGTTGGGATTGATCCCGCTATTGCTCTTTTCTCATCTGGTTTGGGAACTTTGGCTCACTTGACGGTGACCAAGTACAAAATTCCAGCTTACATGGGGTCTAGTTTTGCCTATATTGCGGCTATGCAGACACTTATGAAGACTGATGGCATTGCGGCAGTGGCTCAAGGTGCCATGGCAGGTGGTTTGGTTTACTTGCTTGTGGCTCTGATTGTTAAGTATGCGGGTAAAGACTGGATTGATAAGGTCCTTCCACCAATCGTGGTTGGTCCCATTATCATGGTGATTGGTTTGAACCTTGCAGCCAATGCAGTCAATGATGCGACAACTTTAAATAAAAGCTATAGTATCTATGCTCTCTTGATTTCGATGGTGACCCTCTTTGCGGTTATCCTCTTTAACATGTATGGCAAGAAGATTATCGGTGTTATCCCAATTTTACTTGGTTTAATTGTGGGCTATATTTTCTCAGCGGTTCTTGGTTTGCTGACAGGACATAGCTTTATCAATTTCTCAGAGGTAGCAGCGGCACATTGGATTCAGGTTCCAAACTTTGACATTCCATTTGTGGATTATAGCTTCAAGCTCTATCCAAGTGCGATTTTGACCATGGCTCCGATTGCCTTTGTGACGATGACTGAACACTTTGGTCACGTCATGGTTCTAAACAGTTTGACTGAGCGTGATTACTTTAAAGATCCAGGTCTTGACCGTACCCTTACTGGTGATGGTTTGGCACAGATTATCGCTGGCTTCTTTGGAGCTCCTCCGGTAACTTCTTATGGTGAAAATATTGGGGTTATGGCCCTCAGTAAGGTCTACTCAGTTTACGTTATTGCGGGCGCAGCAGTGATTGCGGTCTTGATGAGCTTTATTGGTAAGTTATCAGCACTCTTGCATTCTATTCCAACTCCTGTATTAGGGGGATTATCTATTGCCCTCTTTGGGGTTATCGCTGCTAGCGGTTTGAAAATTTTAGTTGAACATAAGATTGATTTTGATAATAAAAAGAATCTCTTGATTGCTAGTGTTATCTTGGTATCTGGTATCGGTGGTTTGATGATTGACCTTGGTGGTCTTCAAATCACGGGTGTGGCAAGCTCAACCATTCTTGGTATCTTGCTTTATCAAATTTTGCCAGATCCTAAAAAAGGTAGCAAAGATTAGTCAATCAATTTAAAAGGAAAAACTATGGCGATTGCAGATGGAAAAGTGTCACTGAAACATTTGGTGACAATGGAAACCCTCACGAATGAAGAGGTCTTGGGCCTGATTCGTCGAGGTGGAGATTTTAAAAATGGCAGAGCTGATTTCCAGCTGGATCGACAGTATTTCGCTGCCAATCTCTTTTTTGAAAATTCAACACGAACACACAAGTCCTTCGAGGTAGCTGAGAAAAAACTTGGCCTGGATGTGATTGAGTTCGATGCTGGAACTAGCTCGGTGAACAAGGGTGAGACCCTCTATGATACGATCTTAACCATGTCTGCTTTGGGCGTTGACATCTGTGTGGTTCGCCACTCGGAAGTCGATTACTACAAGCAGTTGATTGATAGTAGGACTATTCAGACCTCTATTGTCAATGGTGGTGATGGTTCAGGGCAACACCCAAGTCAGTGTTTGCTTGACTTGATGACCATTTACGAAGAGTTCGGAACCTTTGAAAATCTTAAGATTTGTATTGCAGGTGACATTACGCATTCGCGTGTCGCTAAGTCCAATATGCAGATTCTCAAGCGTTTGGGTGCTCAGCTTTATTTTGCTGGTCCTGCAGAGTGGTACTCGAATGCGTTCGATGTCTATGGTCAGCATGTGGCTATTGACGACGTCATTGAGGACTTGGATGTGCTCATGTTGCTTCGTGTTCAGCACGAACGTCATGGTGACGATAAAGGATTTTCAAAAGAAGACTACCATGCTCTCTATGGTTTGACTGAAGAACGTTATGCCAAGTTAGCTGATCAGGCGATTATCATGCATCCTGCTCCGGTTAATCGTGATGTGGAGATTGCTGATAGTCTGGTTGAGGCGCCTAAGGCTCGTATCGTTGCTCAGATGCAAAACGGGGTCTTTGTCCGTATGGCAATTATTGAAGCTATTTTAAATGGCAAAGCGTAAACTACGTTAACCGATTCCTGAGAGAATCAGACGAAAAAGAACATGGGCTAAATCTTTGAAAAGAGACAAATCTTCCTAGAGGCTAGAGCTTCTTTGTTAGGTTTGATTTTCATTCAGATGTTTAACGCCCTTTGTATCTTAGTGAAAGGAACAATTTACTATAATGGCAAAACGTTTACTTATTTTGGAAGACGGCACTATTTTTGAAGGTCAGGCCTTCGGTGCTGATGTGGATGTGACGGGTGAAATCGTCTTTAATACTGGTATGACAGGTTATCAAGAATCTATCACAGACCAGTCTTACAATGGTCAAATTTTGACTTTTACTTATCCACTTGTTGGTAACTACGGTGTTAACCGTGACGACTATGAGTCAATTAAGCCAACGACTAAGGGTGTCGTTGTGTCAGAGGCTAGCCGTCGTGCCAGCAACTGGCGTAACCAAATGACCTTGGATGAGTTTTTGAAGGCGAAAAACATCCCTGGTATCTCTGGTATTGATACACGTGCCTTGACTAAAATTATCCGTCAACACGGTACCATGAAAGCCACTTTGGCCAGCCCTGGTGACAGTATCGAGCACTTGCAAGATCAATTGCGTGCGACTGTTTTGCCAACCAACAATATTGAGCAGGTATCAACTAAGACAGCCTACCCAGCACCAGGTGTTGGTAAAAATATCGTTTTGGTTGACTTTGGTCTCAAGCACTCTATCTTGCGTGAGTTTTCAAAACGTGATTGTAACGTGACTGTTGTGCCACATGATATCACTGCTGAAGAAATTCTCCATCTTAATCCAGATGGTGTGATGTTGTCAAATGGTCCAGGTAACCCTGAAGATGTACCGTATGCACTTGATATGATTCGTGGCATTCAAGGCAAAATTCCAATTTTTGGTATCTGTATGGGTCATCAGTTGTTTAGTTTGGCGAATGGTGCCAAGGCCTACAAGATGAAGTTTGGTCACCGTGGATTTAACCATGCGGTTCGTGAAATTGCGACTGGTCGTGTTGACTTTACCAGCCAAAACCATGGTTATGCCATTGACCGTGAGACACTTCCAGATTGCCTCATGGTAACACACGAAGAAATTAACGATAAGTCAGTTGAAGGTGTTCGTCACCGTGACTTCCCTGCATTCTCAGTGCAATTCCACCCAGATGCAGCACCTGGTCCACACGATGCGAGCTATCTCTTCGATGAGTTCTTGGAATTGATTGATGCTTTCCAAGCTGAAAAAGCACGTCGTTAATTGCAACTGTCTAGTGACTATAGTGGGGTGTGACTCTTGTTCGCCCCAGTCTACTACCTTATTTAATGACAACCAGAGAGTTGTCAAATAGAAAGGAGAAGATACAGGTTCACGGAAGTGAACACGCCCTAAGGACTGTGTGAAAAAGATAAACGGTGACTAGATGCTTAGGCGTCGTCGTCACGTTTCCTATTTTCACTGGGTCCTTAACGGGCTTTGTATCATAAATTATGCCTAAACGTTCTGATATTAAAAAAATTATGGTTATCGGGTCTGGTCCTATCATCATTGGTCAGGCTGCTGAGTTCGACTACGCTGGTACGCAAGCCTGCTTGGCCTTGAAAGAAGAAGGTTACAGTGTTGTCCTTGTTAACTCTAACCCTGCGACTATCATGACTGATAAAGAAATCGCAGACAAGGTTTACATTGAACCAATTACGCTTGAGTTTGTCACACGTATTCTTCGTAAAGAGCGTCCTGATGCCCTCTTGCCAACACTTGGTGGACAAACTGGTTTGAACATGGCAATGGAATTGTCAAAAGCTGGCATTCTTGATGAGCTTGGAGTAGAGCTTTTGGGAACAAAATTGTCTGCCATTGACCAAGCCGAAGACCGTGACCTCTTCAAACAATTGATGGAAGATTTGGAACAACCAATTCCAGAATCAGAGATTGTAAATACGGTTGAAGAAGCAGTTGCCTTTGCGACAGAAATTGGCTACCCAGTTATCGTTCGTCCAGCCTTTACCCTTGGTGGTACTGGTGGTGGTATGTGTGCCAACGAAGAAGAACTTCGTGAAATCGCTGAAAATGGATTGAAATTGTCACCAGTAACCCAATGTTTGATTGAACGTTCTATCGCTGGTTTCAAAGAAATCGAATACGAAGTTATGCGTGATGCCGCAGACAATGCTCTTGTGGTATGTAACATGGAAAACTTTGACCCAGTTGGTATCCACACAGGGGACTCAATTGTATTTGCTCCAACGCAAACCTTGTCAGATATTGAAAACCAAATGCTTCGTGATGCCAGCTTGAAGATTATTCGTGCCCTTAAAATTGAGGGTGGTTGTAACGTACAGTTGGCTCTTGACCCTAATAGCTTCAAGTACTATGTTATCGAAGTAAACCCACGTGTGTCTCGTTCATCAGCCCTTGCCTCAAAAGCAACTGGTTACCCAATCGCCAAATTGGCAGCCAAGATTGCTGTTGGTTTGACACTTGATGAAATGATTAACCCAGTCACTGGTACAACTTATGCCATGTTTGAACCAGCTCTTGACTATGTGGTTGCTAAGATTCCGCGTTTCCCATTTGATAAATTTGAACACGGGGAACGTCGTCTTGGTACTCAAATGAAAGCAACTGGTGAAGTTATGGCTATCGGTCGTAACATCGAAGAGTCACTTCTTAAAGCCTGCCGTTCACTTGAAATTGGTGTTTACCACAATGAAATGCCTGAGCTTGCGGACGTCACAGACGACGCCTTGGTTGAAAAGATTGTCAAAGCTCAAGACGACCGTCTCTTCTACCTTTCTGAAGCCATCCGTCGTGGTTATACTATTGAAGAAATGTCAGAGTTGACTAAGATTGATATCTTCTTCCTCGACAAATTGCTTCATATCTTCGAATTGGAACAAGAATTGGCTACTCACGTAGGCGATGTTGATGTTTTGAATGAAGCTAAACGTAACGGTTTCTCTGATCGTAAGATTGCTGATCTTTGGAATCAAACAGCTGACCAAGTTCGTGCGACACGTTTGGAAAATAACATTGTTCCTGTTTACAAGATGGTTGATACCTGTGCGGCTGAGTTCGAGTCATCAACACCATATTTCTACTCAACTTACGAGTGGGAAAATGAATCAATCAAATCTGATAAAGAATCTGTCATCGTTCTTGGTTCAGGACCTATCCGTATCGGACAAGGGGTTGAATTCGACTATGCGACAGTTCACTCTGTGAAAGCTATCCAGGCTGCAGGTTACGAAGCCATCATCATGAACTCTAACCCTGAGACGGTTTCAACAGACTTCTCAGTTTCAGATAAACTTTACTTCGAACCATTGACCTTCGAAGACGTGATGAACGTTATCGAATTGGAACAACCTAAGGGTGTCGTGGTTCAGTTTGGTGGTCAAACAGCCATCAACTTGGCAGAGCCATTGTCTAAAGCTGGTGTGAAAATCTTGGGTACACAGGTTGCTGACCTTGACCGTGCCGAAGACCGTGACCTTTTTGAACAAGCCCTTAAAGACCTCGATATCCCACAACCACCAGGACAAACAGCGACAAATGAAGAAGAAGCGGTTGAAGCAGCTCGTAAGATTGGCTTCCCAGTTCTTGTTCGTCCATCATACGTTTTGGGTGGACGTGCCATGGAAATCGTTGAAAATGAAGATGACCTTCGTTCTTACATGCGTACAGCCGTTAAGGCAAGTCCAGACCACCCAGTCCTTGTTGATAGCTATATCATTGGACGTGAGTGTGAAGTGGATGCCATCTCTGATGGTAAGGATGTCTTGATTCCAGGTATTATGGAACACATCGAACGTGCAGGGGTTCACTCAGGGGACTCAATGGCAGTTTACCCTCCACAAACTCTCTCTAAGAAAATCCAAGAGACTATCGCTGATTACACTAAACGCTTGGCTATCGGTCTTAACTGTATTGGTATGATGAACATTCAGTTCGTTATTAAGGACGAAACTGTCTATGTTATCGAGGTTAACCCACGTGCCAGCCGTACGGTACCATTCTTGTCTAAAGTGACTGATATCCCAATGGCACAAGTTGCTACAAACTTGATTCTTGGTAAATCATTGGCTGAACAAGGTTACAAAGATGGTCTTTACCCAGAAAGCAAGCATGTCCATGTTAAAGCACCAGTCTTCTCATTCACAAAATTGGCTAAGGTAGATAGTCTCCTTGGACCTGAAATGAAATCAACTGGTGAAGTTATGGGTACAGATGCGACTCTTGAAAAAGCCCTCTATAAAGCCTTTGAAGCTTCTTACCTCCACTTGCCAACCTTTGGTAATGTCATCTTTACTATTCATGATGATACGAAAGAAGAAGCCCTTGATTTGGCTCGTCGTTTCGATGCTATCGGTTACGGTATCTACGCCACTGAAGGAACAGCTAAGTTCTTGAATGAACATGGAGTTCACGCAACGCTTGTTAACAAATTAGGTGAAAATGACGACAACGACATTCCAGCCCTTGTTCGTACAGGTAAAGCGCAAGCTATTATCAATACGGTTGGTAACAAACGTACTTATGACGAAGATGGAGCAGCAATTCGTAGCTCTGCTATCGAAGCAGGAATCCCACTCTTCACAGCGCTTGATACAGCAGATGCCATGGTGCGTGTGCTTGAAAGCCGTAGCTTTACAACAGAAGCTATCTAATTTTAAAACAGAGTCTCAGCATTGCTGGGGCTTTTTTTATTGAAGACACAGTTTTCTTTTGAGACTTTTCTTGGGTGATGGCGGACGTCAGCGATCTTCTTCGAAGTTCCATGACTAAGTTTTGAGCCGAATGTCTCAAAACTTCCGAACGCCTGAAACTAATCGTTTCAGGCGTTTTCATCACTGCCAAAAGTCTCGGTCTAAGCTGACTAGGTTCGCAAAATCTATTTCATATTTAAAAATAGTTTAATTATGTTCTGAATCTCAGCCTTGCTGAGGCTTTTTCTTACACAAATGTAAGCTAGAAAGTTAAAAATGAAAGCTAAGACGATGGTTTTGTTTCCTAAGATTCTGCTATACTAGAAACATGATTATTACGACATCTTTACGGGAAAACGAGACCTTGATTACGCGTGCCCAAGAATTAGCTCACGAGCTAGGAGCTGATTATCAGCCTCGTCGCAAGTTGTCCTTGGCAAAATGTTTAGAGCGCTTTGGACCTTTCTATCTCCTATATAAAGACAGACTGTCTTTTATCAATTCGGATGCTAGTGAGTTGACCTTCCATCCAGATACGGCTGCTCTCAGGATTAAGGCTCCCCATGACGCTTTAGTCAGTCTTTTAGGTAAGTCTCCCAAGGCTATTCTTGACACGACTATGGGTCTGGCTTCTGATAGCCTAGTGATGGCAGTAGCGGGAAATCAGGTGACTGCCCTTGAGAGTCAAGATGTGATTTTTCAGGTGGTTTCTCGTGGTCTGGCCACGTATCAGACAGGTGACAAGCAGCTTGAAAAGGCCATGCGTTCTATTAAAGCTATTAAGAGCGATAGCTTGTCTTTTTTGAAGGTTCAAGCTGACAATTCCTTTGATATCATCTATGCCGATCCGATGTTTTCAGAGATCATCAAGGAATCGGAAAATCTAGAGGCTATCAAGCCTCTGGCCAATGGTAGCCGTCTGACAGAAGAATGGCTAAAAGAAACTAAACGTGTTGCGCGGGAAAAAATTATCATCAAGGCACATTTTCGAGATACTGTTTTTGAAGAACTTGGTTTTGAACGCCAGGTTCGGCCCAATCAAAAGCTGCATTATGGTGTCATGGATGTAAGCGAAGGCCATTGACACTGAAAGTTAAAAGTATTACAATTGTTTTACTTATGTGATACAAAAAGAAAAGAGAGACATATGCGAAAGAAAATCAGTCCAAAGTTATTTAAAAATAAAAAAAGAGTTTGGATCATTGGAGGAATTGGCTTCCTTGTCCTTTTGGTCCTAGGCTTTAACCTTTTTTCAGGTGGTGGCAAGAATGATAAGGCTTCTGAGTCCCCTACAGCAAGTAAGGTAACTAAGGGGCAGCTGGCCTCGTCGACCCTTCTGACTGGCATGGTGAAGGCTCAGTCGGAACAGTATGTTTATTTTGACAATACCATTGGACGCAATGCCACTGTGACAGTCTCTGTGGGTGAGGAAGTTAGCGTCGGTCAGCAACTGGTCCAATACGATAGCACCTCAGCCCAAGCGGCTTATGATACAGCTAGTCGTGCCTACAATAAGGCAGTTCGTGACCGTAATTATTTCCAACAGTATGGAACGGCTCCTGCGGCTTCAGCACAAACAAGTAGTGATTCGGATGAGGATGATTCGACAACTACCGTTAGTCCTCAACAGCGTCAGCAAACCGAGGCAAGTAATTACCAAACTTTGCAAGATTATAATGATGCCATTGCCAATGCAGCATCAGAGCTAGAAAAGGCACAAGATGTTCTCAACCAAACAGTGATTGTTTCAGATGCTAATGGAACAGTCGTAGAAGTTGCGGACTCTGTGGACCCTGCTTCAAAAGAGAGCCAAACCCTAGTTCATGTGACAAGTGAAGGCCAATTTGAGATTCAAGGGACCTTAACAGAATATGACATTCCAAATATTTCAGTGGGGCAAAAGGTCAAGATTACTTCCAAAGTATACCCAGACCAAACTTGGACAGGGAAGGTCAGCTATGTTTCCAATTATCCTAAGCAAAATGCCAACCAGTCAACGGGGACATCTGGCAACTCAGGTCAGTCAGGTTCTCAGTATGAATACAAGGTTCAATTGACTAGTCCTATCGGAAAACTGAAACAAGGTTTTAATGTATCTCTCGAAGTGACAAAAGATGATGATGCCTTGTTGGTTCCTGTAACTGCTGTGACCAAGAAAGGCTCTGACAACTATGTCTGGGTTTACGATGATGAAACTCAGAAAATCAAGCAAGTCAAGGTCAAACTTGGTAATGCGGATGCCAAGCAACAGGAAATTGCTTCAGGACTTAAAGAAGGTCAAAAAGTTATCACCAAGTCAGATAAATCCTTTAAGGATGGCGAAACCCTAAAAGATGTGACGGATGCTGATAGCAAACAATCAAAAGACACTAGTGGAGAAGAGGTGAGGTCTAGTGACTAAGCCAGCACTTATGGTTTTAAAGAGCATCACCAAGTCTTTCAAAAATGGTCAAGAGTCTTTGCAGGTCCTTAAGGGGATTGACTTATCAGTTGATGAAGGTGACTTCGTGGCAATCATGGGCCCTTCTGGTTCAGGTAAATCAACCCTCATGAATATTATTGGACTTCTTGATCAACCAACTACAGGTTCCTATCAACTCGAGGGCGAGGATGTGGCTGATCTCTCTGAAAATCGTTTGGCCAAGGTAAGAAATGACCAGATTGGCTTTATCTTTCAACAGTTTTTTCTCTTGCCAAAGTTAAGTGCCCAAAAGAACGTAGAGCTTCCCTTGATTTATGCAGGGAAATCTCCACGTGAACGTAAGCAAAGGGCACAACAATTCTTGGAAAAAGTTGGCTTGTCAGACCGTAGCCATCACCTACCATCGGAGCTGTCTGGTGGACAGAAGCAGAGGGTTGCCATTGCGCGTGCACTGTCTAACAATCCGGCAATCATTTTAGCGGATGAACCTACAGGTGCTCTTGATACCAAGACAGGGATGCAGATTATGGAGCTCTTAACCCAGCTGAACCGTGAAGGAAAAACTATCATCATGGTTACTCATGAGCCAGAGATTGCGGACTATGCCCGACGTAAGATTGTCATTCGTGATGGTGAAATCACTCAGGACACGACTGATAGCGTTCGGATTGACTAGGAGGTAAGAATGGAAAATTGGAAATTTGCTCTTAGTTCTATCCGTTCACACAAGATGAGGTCCTTCCTGACCATGTTGGGAATCATCATTGGTGTTGCTGCGGTAGTACTTATCATGGGGCTAGGAAATGGAATGCGTCAGAGTGTTACTGATAGTGTGACAGGTGATAAGGATACTGTTCAAGTCTACTATGAAGCCAAGGGTGAGGAGCTAGATCCTGCCTATGCGGACTTGTCACAACCGACCAAACCGGTTAAAGAAGTTTGGTTGGAGCAAGTGGCTAGGCAGACGCCTGGTATTGATAGTTATTTTGTGACTAACAGCCTAACTTCCTCTATCTCCCTCCAAAAAAAGACCGTGAAGAATGTTAATATCACAGGTGCCAGTCAGGGCTACTTTAAAGCTAAAAAGTTAGAGATGTTGACAGGACGTTCCTTGCAAGACAATGATTATAAAAACTTTTCGCGGGTCATTGTCATTGATCAGATGGTGGCTAAAAAACTCTTTGAGACGAATGGGGATGCCCTTAACCAAGTGGTTACTATTGGGAACAATGATTATCGTGTGATTGGTGTTTATAAGAATAAAGACACAGCAATCGGTGCTTATGGTGAAATTGGAACAGCTCTTGTGGCCAATACCCAGTTAGCAGCTGAAAATAACACTGATGCTATTGGCCAGATTTTTTTCCATGTGACCGATGTGAAAAATAGTAGTAGCGTTGCTAAGGATGCTGCTAAACGCTTGACCCAGTTGGCCCAAGATGATAACGGGGAGTACAAGGCAGCAGATATGAGCTCGACCTTAGATCAGGTGAACACAATCTTTGGAACCATTACCACCGTTGTCGGAGCTATTGCTGGGATTTCATTATTAGTTGGCGGAATCGGTGTTATGAACATCATGTTGGTTTCGGTAACTGAGCGGACACGAGAGATTGGTCTTCGTAAGGCTTTAGGTGCTACACGTCGTAAGATCTTGACCCAGTTTTTGATTGAGTCGATGGTTCTGACCATTCTGGGAGGTTTGATTGGGCTAGGCTTTGCAGCCCTAGTCGTTGGACCAATTGGGAATGCCATGGACCTTAAAGCGACGGTTTCTCTTGGTGTAGCCATGGGAAGCATAGCCTTCTCAGCAGCTGTAGGGATTATCTTTGGTCTCCTACCGGCTAATAAAGCTTCAAAACTCGATCCTATCGAAGCCCTTAGGTATGATTAGAAATAGCCTCTTGAAATCTTTAGATTTTGAGAGGTTTTATGGTCTTCAAAAAAAGATCGAGAAAAAAATAAAAAAATTGCATTTTTTTCTTGACGTCTGATTTAGGTCATGATATTATAAATAAGGTTTGAAAAAACTGACCTAAGACAGTTGGGGAGTTAAACTCATAAACATCCAACCGAGGCACAAAACGTAACTATTTTTTTGTAACGTATTGTACTTTCGTGTCTAGGTTTAGGTACGATTTTTTTGTGCCTAGCCCAAAAATAAAAACGGAGGTAAAACTACTAATGAGT
>OIWS01001001.1_pt1 | contig 31445 bp, 33 predicted proteins | sample 1587611 | NCBI WGS metagenome assembly OIWS01 (sample SAMEA3888919, study PRJEB22519) | human gut metagenome | biome: human gut; feature: human-associated habitat; material: faeces | place: Denmark | collected 2010 | reverse complement strand
GGGTGTCCTTGTTGGCGCCGCAGAAAGCATCCACGACGTACAGGCGCTTGTTGGACAGCTCCTTCTGAGCAATAGCCTTCACAGCAGCCCATGCTTCCTGAGAAGCGGGGTGGTTGTCGTTCTTGTACTCGTCAGAAGTCCACCACACGGTGTCCTTGGAGTTCTCGTCCATAACGATGAACTTGTCCTTGGGAGAACGGCCGGTGTAGATGCCGGTCATAACGTTCACAGCACCCAGCTCGCTGACCTGGCCCTTTTCGTAGCCTTCCAGACCGGGCTTGGTCTCTTCCTCGAACAGCTGCTCGTAGGAGGGGTTGTACACGATCTCAGTCGTGCCGGTAATGCCATACTTGGTAAGATCCAACTTTGCCATATTCGCTATACCTCTACTTTCGTTTGATCCATACGTCCTGTATAGGGCACAGCGTTTCCCGGCGGGCCGGGCGCTGCGCAGAAGGCTTGCAGTTTGTAAATGCAAATTCTCCTGTTTACCATTATACATAAAAGCCTTGCAAAATCAATAAATAAACCGTACTATTTGCAGAAAAGAAACAAATTTCATTAAGAAATTTAACTGCCTGAAACAATTTCAGGAAACAAAAGCAGGGGGCAAGACCTGAAAAAATAAGGTGGAACGGCGGGAAAACAATTTTATGATAAAATTTTGACGAGCCGGGATGCATGGCGGGATGCATGAAAAAAACGCGCACAAAAACGGCCCTTCCCGCAAAACGGCGCGGCAGGGAAGAGCGGAACAGAATCCACAGCCCGATTTGTGCAAAATTTACGAGATTTTGACGATTTTTATGACAAAGAAGCTTTGCCTGTGGTATACTGTATCTGACAAAAGGACAGCCCCGCTTTTTCTGTGTGCTGCATATAAAAAGGAAAAAGATCATGAAGACCATCTATATCCTGCTCACCCGGTCGGGTACCCTGCTTTCAAACCTTGTTTACGCTGTTACCGGTGCAAATTATACCCACGCTTCGCTGGCTTTTGACGAAGACCTGAGCTGCCTGTACAGCTCTACCCGCAAAAACGGCTATACCATGTTCCCGGCAGGGCCCAGCAGGGAATACCTGAACCGGGGCGTGTTCCGTCTGCGGGAGAACGTGCCCTGCGCACTGTATGCGCTGGATGTGAGCGATGAAGCCTACACCCGTGCCCGCCGCCGTGCCGAGCACATGATGGCCCACGGCAGCCTTTACCGGTTCAACGTCATCGGTCTTGCGCTCTGCGGGATGCATATCCGCTGGAAGCGCCGCCGGCACTATTTCTGCTCCCAGTTCGTCAGCGAGGTGCTGGAACAAAGCGGTGCACTGGCGCTGCCCAAGGACAGCACCTTGATGCACCCCAACGACTACGCCCTGCTGCCCCAGCTGAAGTGCCTGTACAAGGGGCGCTTAGCCGACCTACCCCAGCGCAAAGCGATGGATCTGGGCGAGACACCCTCGATGGTCAGCATCTATACCGGCCTGCTGGTGGAGCTGCTGCAGCGCCGGGCGCAAAGTCTTTTTGAGTAAAGCTTTGGGGCATAAACCTGAAATTTCGGCTTTTTTGAGCGCTGCTCTTGCATTTTGCAGCCAATTGTGGTAATATTATTCGGCGGTATTGTTTTGCCGTAGAATATGCGCTCGTAGCTCAGCCGGTAGAGCATCTGACTTTTAATCAGAGGGCCAGGGATTCGAGTTCCCTCGAGCGCACCAAAATCCCACGAAGAATCGCAAGATTCATCGTGGGATTTTCCTTTTATACGCCATTTGCACGGTTTTTGCACGGTCCGCATTTTTCGTGTCAGATGGAGTAAGTCTGTGAATTGCTCTGCAATTCGTGCTATTTTTTGCAATTCAGGTCAGCAGAGCCAGGCGAAGCTGCGCTTTTACGGCGGGGTCTGCGTCCTTCAGAAGCTCCAACAGTGCCGACACGGAGATGGTCGGTTCTGCTTCAACCGGGGCAGCCTGCACAGGTGTTGCTCCCGGCTTGTAGAAGCCTTCCTCGAACTTTTTACCCAGCTTTTTACGGGAATCCTGCTGGATGTGTGCATAGGTGTTGACCAGCAGATTGGCACTGGCGTGGCCTGTTGTGCCCTGTACCGCTTTCACATCACCGCCGGAGATCATCAGTTGATAGGTGGCACTGGAATGCCGCAGACCGTGAAACACAATGCGAGTGAACTCCGGGTGCTCGTCCTGCCACTTGATGAACTTCTTGCGGATGAGGATCGGCTCTACCGCCAAACCGTTGGGCAAGCGCAGGAGCATCCCACTGTTGCGGTAGCGTTCCGGCTCAACGGCTTCGTCCATTTCCAAACGCTTTAGCCAGTGTTTCAGTTCCTCTTTCAGCACGGCTGTCATGAAGATGGTGCGGTTGGAGGATGCTGTTTTTGTCTTTTTGAGCACCAGCGTTGTGGTGCTGCCCTCACGCTTATCCTCAAACTCCTGCAAGATGCAGCCCTTGCCCGTTTTTGCCAGCGATGCCTTTTGGACACGCTGCATACACTTGTTGATGCGGAATGTGCCGGTGCCGTCTGCTCCCTCAAAATCAAGATCTTCCGGAGTCAGGCCAGCGACTTCGCCCTCACGCAGTGCGCCCACCAGCGTCAGATGGACAGCCAGATGTAGGATGGGGTCATCCATGCTGGCAAGTGCGGCCCACATCTCGTCCGCGTCCCAGATGGCGCGCTCCTGAATCGATTTTTTAGGGCTGTCCACCGGAACAGGGCTTTTGACGAGGATGCCCCACTCCACCGCATACTGGAACGCTGTCCGCAGCAGGCGGTGCACCTCGTGGATGGTTGTTCCAGAGAGAAGCCGCTGCTGCTGTTTTTCCGAAAGCACCTGCTTTTTGCCCTCAAGATATTGGCCGCAAGGCGTTTTGCTGAGGGTAGAATACAGGTCTTCCAGATGGTAAGGCTTGAGCTTTTGCATCTGCATATCGCCGATATACGGAATAATGAGGTTCTGGACCGTTCCCAGATTGGATTGATAGGTGCAGGGTGCCCACTTGTGCTTGTTGCACTGTTTGGGAAGCCACTCCATCAAAAACTCTTTGACGGTGATGGTGGACGGAATCAGAAACGTTCCGTTTGCCAGTTCATGTTCGATTTGTTTCTTGCGATTTGTTGCCTCCTCTTTTGTAGAAAAACTTTCCCATTTGTTGCAGTTTTTTCCCTGCTCATCTTGGTAAGTATAGCGGACACCATAGGAGCTGCCGCGTTTCGTAATATATGCCATACGTTATCTCCTTTTTCAAGCGGCCCGGAGCCACGCATCGAAGCTGTCTTTCGGGATGCGGATGCTTCCGCCGACCCGAAGAACACGGAATTCGGTAGTGCTGTTGCACAGGTTGTAAGCAGAGCGCAGGCTGATGGACAGCATCTGCGAAATTTCCTCCACCGTGTACACCAGTGTTGTGGCTTTCAGGCTGTCAGTCGGAGACTTGACGGCATTGGTTTGAGTGACCACTTCCATTGTATCGTTATTCGGAATGGTCTGCAAGATATTTTTCGTATAATCCAAAGATTTCACAGTTTCGGTCGCAACAGGCCGAGATTTGTTCATAGGCAAAACCTCCATGTTTTATTTTTGATGTAAATTCAAAATCGCCTGCTCACTCTGCTCATCCTGCATCTTTTGCACACTGTGAGCAGGCTGAGCAGGGCTTTTTCAAGTTGATTCTATTTTTTAATCCCACGGACTGGGAACATCAACGGGTAAAAACAGGTCAACGTCTACATTGTGAAAGCCCCGATTTGTGCCGATGCACTTATCATCATAGACGATGCCCAGACTTTTCTGATTATCTTTTAGATGGTGGATAAAGGTTGATGCTGCCAGCGGCTTTTCCAGGTTATCCAGAGACCAGCGTTCATAGACTTTATAGAAATCCGTGGATTTGCACTTGGCCCCCTGCCGAATTTCAAAGTAGCCCTCAGATTTGAGAAAGCCCAGGATATTGTTGCCCTGCTCCATTGCTTCTTTCAGATTTGCCGCAGTGCGTTCGCTGATGGTAAACCGATAGTTGTTCCGAATCAGCCGATGCAGCCCTTCCAACGCCCAAAGCAGGATGCCCTCTTTTTCGTTCCGCATCTTATCAATGAGAAAAGGATCATCCACCCGGCCAACGGGCTTTTCCTTAGTGGTGAGCAACAGCTGGCGGCGATAGAAACCGTTGGACTTGTCATAGAGTGCGTGTAAGCTGCCATTTCCGAAGCAGGCAAACCGAACATACAGCGTACCCTGCACACTCTGCTGGCCCTTGCGCTCAATGTCAATTTTATCTTCCAGTGTAACAAGGGTCTTGATGTTGTTGGTCTGCGGCAGGGCCTCGGTTTTCATGTCATCGTCCACCAAAAGCAGCTTGTACTCCAAGTCTGCACGGGCAAAACGATTGGTTTCCACTTTTTGCAGACTGCCTGTGTACATACTGCTGCCGAACAATTCTCGCAGGATCAGCCCGATTCTGGATTTTCCCTCACCGCCCTTGCCGACCATCAGCAGCATTTTCTGCGCTTTGGTAACAGGCAGCAGGCAATAGCCGATGTATTCTTGTAAGGCTGGAATATCTTCTTCGTACAGCAGCTCATTCAGAAATTGCAGCCAGCGTGTCGGTGCTGGTGCTTCTGGCACATAGGCGATGGGCAGTCGGTTCATGCAGTATTCTTTTTCAGGAGTAAAGTGACCGTCTGCAAAATATGTACCGTTTCGGACATGGATGCGGTCTGTCTGAATCTCCGGTGGTTCGGATGCACAGGCCAGCTTGATGGCTTGCACGATGTGTTCGATGCGCCGTGCTACGCTGGTGGTTGCATAATAGCGAATCTGCTCATAGATTTCCTTTTTCAATGGGGCTTCATCCTCGATCATGCCATCCACCGTGAACAATCTGCCTTGAAAACAACGCATGGGGTGCAGGCTCAAAAAGTAATCTGCGAACAATGGTTCGATGATTTTCCCATTGTCACCCACCCAGGTTCGGGCAGGTGCGCTATGCTGCTTCTTCGGCTTCCTTGCATCGTTCGATTGCTTCTCCAAGGGCGGTCACTTCCTTTCCGTTGAGTAGTTGTTGTTTTTCATGCGAGCTTCCCTGCAAAAGAATGTCCAGCAGATACTGCACACGGTCTGCATAGTGCATGCTTGCGACAAAACAGGGATGTAGAGTTTCCTCTGGATTTTGTGGCACATAAGTTATGCGCCAATTTGCCAACAGGGAACGATAGCTGCACAGGATTTTGTAGAATTGCTCTTTCAGGCTTAGCGGTTTTTCCACCGGCTTGCAGGGAAGTGGTTGAAAATTATCTGTTGCAGAAAGCCCAAAATCTGAGGCCAGCTTTTCCGCCGCTTGCCGCAAGGACAGCTGAAACAATTTTGCGGTGAAGTCTATCACATCGCCATCCACTCCACAGCCAAAGCAGTGAAACCGAAAATCCACTTTCATGCTGGGATTGCGGTCTGCATGGAATGGACAGCAAATCATGCTGCTGCGGTTTGGACGAAAACCATAGGCTTCTGCGGCTTGTCGGGCGGTAATATTCAGCTTTACGACTTCAAATAAATTGTTGTACTTGAAAATTTTCCTCCTTTACAGTTCCATGCCATGACTGCGCTTCTTCGGTTTGGTGCATGTCTGCTCACGCTGATTGATTTCTTCCTGCCTTTGATGCAGCTTTTGTAGAACAGACGGGCGGGAATCTTCTTTGATTTGCTCGATGGCAGGCTTTTTGATTTCCGGCTTTATAAGGACAGTTGTCAATCTTGCGGTAATCCTGTTTACTGCTGCAATAATATTTTTTCGCAGCGTTGTGATTTGATATGTGGTGTAGTCCAATGTTTCCTTGCTTGCCGTTCGCCCCGGCTCTTTCAGCCAGTCCAAATATATATCGACCTGTTCTGTGCTTGCTTTCAAAACATCGTTCACAGCGTTTTCTGAAACAACAGCCACAGCTTTGTCGTAGACAACCGCAGAAATCTCATCCAACAAGTTCTCGGTATCTTCAATCTTCTGAGAAAGTTCACTTAACTGTTTTTCCTGCTTTTGAATTTTTTTATCGTTGCTCAGCAGTGCTAGGGACTGATAGGTTGTACGGCGAACCTGCTGATGATGTGCTTTCTCATTCTCTTGTTTCAAATTTTCAAGCTGAGCGGTCTGTTCCTGTACGGCTTTTTCCTGTTGAGCAAGTTGTTCTTTTTGCTTTGCCATGATATAGTCCTGCTTTTCCAGATAAGCCCGTCCGCCGTATTCCGGCACTTCGTCCAGTTCCAGACCGTGGCGTTTGGCAATCTCGAATAGCATCGTGCGGCAGGCTGCATCGAACGTGATCTTGCGGTTGTTGTAGCGGCCAAGGGGCTTGTCTGGCTTTGGCAGTTCAAAGCCAAGTGCTTCCAACGCTTTTTCCTGCTGTGGGGCAATTTCACCATATTTATTCTCACAGTCGAACACATGGCGTTCGTGGATGTGCGGCGTTCCCTCATCCAGATGTAACGCCCAATCCAGAATGTGGACGTGTTTGCCGAAACGCTCGTGGAACTCGTCCATAAATTCTGTGGCGATTTGAAAAAGTTCTTTCGGGGAAACGTGGCTTTCCAATGTTCCAAGCTGATAGATGCTTTCTTCGGGGCAGGTTTTCTTGCTGGCAAGCAAATCTTCGGTGGAGCGGTTTCGTTCTGTGTGCCGGATTTTGGCGTTGCGCTCGTTCTGCTTTTCGGTGAAGTTCGTGTAGTGGAGTTTGTAATAGAGCTTTTCGACTTCTTCAAAGGTGTCAGCCAGACTATCCACATCTTTGGGCTGCAAAGCAGAACGGATACCGTTGTAGCAATCCCAATAGATATTTTGCTGGACACGTTCCGGGTCGATATGCTCACTGTTGGCAATTTCAAAACTGCGGTCATTGTGCTTTGGGTTATAAGTGCCGTGCTTTCCGGCGCGGCCATTGTGTCGGGTCAGTTTCAGCGACCATCTCTCCTTTCTGGGGTCACGCAGAGAACGCCGTGCGCGGAGTAGGGACAACGCGGTGCAGCGAAGCTACAAATCTGCCGCCTGCTATGCGCCAGATAATACCCAGTAGGATATGACGCAAGGCATCACATCCACTGGGCAAGACTGCCGTCCTTGACCTGCGCAAAGAGCTGCGCTCTCTGCACTCTTGCGCCGAACAACCTGACAGACAAAACTTTGCGAAGTCCTCTCTGCCAGCTTGCCCGGTTCTTCTTCGGTGTCGGTCTGCTCGCAAGCTGTTCCTGCCCGATTTCCTCCGGCGTATGGCTTCTTCTTGGTGCGCTCTTGTCGTGGCGGCACTTCTCCGAAAAAGCATATTAACTTGCAGCCGATCATGTTGTTGTCAAGGTACGATGTTGTTTTGTAAGAAGTTGTGGACTTTCCAAAATGCAAAGGGGTTCGTTTCTGAAAGTAGTCCCTACACCCTATACAAACTTAAAGGGGTATTTTTAAACCGGGCCTTTTGAAAATTCAAAGGAAATTCATTTTTCCAACGTTCCCCTCTACCTATAACAATCTAAAATGGGTGTTTGGCAACCAGATTTTCAAAATTTGTTGAACTGCCTAATTTTAGAATACAGATTTTGTTCATTATCCACTTATAGAACTAGCGGAAAGCCGTTTTGCAAAAGATTTTGAAAGCCCCTACACTAATAGGAATCCGCAGAGCCGTTTTTAAATACAGTTTTGAAAATTTCACAAATTTGGGCAAAAAGAAAAACGGCAAAGTTCAAAATTGAACCTTACCGTCATCCATAGAGATGTCTTATAAAGTAAAAATACTGCGGTAGACAGGTGTCGTGCCTGCTCATCGCGAGCATATTGCTATTTTTACATTGTGTAACTGTTACCGATGTTCATGCACTGATATTTTTTAGATTACAGCAGTGCAGTTTCTATCAGCCTATTGCTTTTCTCTTCTTCCAGATGTATAATTCAGACAAACCAATTCGATTTATAGGTTTTGTTGGGAGGTTTTCTCATGGCAAAAGATCGTATTGAAAGCAAGTATGTCACGGTGGCTCCCGGTGTGGAGTTACATGTCTTGGAAAAAGGCGAAGGTAAACCGTTGGTCTTCATTCCCGGCCTGACCTTCTCTGGTGAGATTTTCAAGAACCAACTGGAGTATTTCTCCTCTGAGTATCGTGTCATTGCTATCGATCCTCGCGGCCAAGGCTATTCTGCCAAAACCGTGGATGGCAACGACTACCTGACCCACGGTCGCGATGTAGCTGGTCTGATTGATGCATTGGGTCTCAAAGATATTGTCCTGATTGGCTGGAGCACAGGCAACCTTGACACATGGAGCTACGTGCAGCAGTTCGGCAAAGACAAGCTGCGCGGCGTTGTGACTATCGATATGTCTCCGCTCCCGCTCTCCCCTGACCCGAAGTGGTGGACTGAGGGCACGATTGAAGAGCTGTCTCAGGTCGCCACACAGGTGTTGACCTCTTCGCAGGGATGCCGTGAGTTCTTCAGCGAGTATGCGACTGGTGTCATGATCCAGCATAAGATGAAGCCTGATGAACTGGAGTATCTACTGGATATTTCCGGCCGCACACCATACTGGATCTGCCGTCAGCTGTTCTGCGACGCTGTGTTCTCCAACTATCTGGAGACCGCAAAAGATGTCGGTGCAACGATGCCGAGCTTGATGTTCATTGCAGAACACTGGCAGGACATTGCAAAGCCCTTTGTCGAAGCACAGCTTCCCGGTTACGGCACCTACGTCATGGGCGGTCACCTGATGTTCTATGAGTACCCGGAGAAATGGAACGGAGTCTTGGAGGACTTCCTGAATAAGCTGTAAAATGAATGTGCCGTCTGTGATTATACCGCAGGCGGTATTTTTTGCGCTCATGATTCTTATATCCGTTACAAACTATACAGCTAGAACGCAAAAAACCGTGCGACCGTCCCCAGAGAGATAGCCACACGGCAATATCATCAGAATTTGATTACTTTCGGCTCATGGGTGAATGCGCTAATGGTAGCCACACCATTCTTGAAGTAGAACACCTCAGTGTTGCCATCATCTGCGGCATACATCTTCTTCAGCCCCGGATAGGCGTCAAGCATGGACTGTCTTGCTTCCATGCGGTCATCCTCTACCAGTTCACCGGCAACGCGAATCCACTCGCCGCCCTTGAATGCACACAGTTCCGCTTTCGGATTGACATGCAGCTGCTTGGAAACATCCTTCTTCTTACCAGTCTGGATGTACAGTTTGCCTTCAAAAATATGTGCCGTGCCAAACGGACGCACTCTCGGCTGGTCGCCTTCGACCGTTGCCAAGTAATATGTTTCAGCTTCTTTTAAGAACTTTTCTACTTCTTCCATTGATGTGAACCCCTTTCCAATGTAATACACAATCGTGGGTTATTTCAGTTTTTCGAGGATCTCATCTGCACTCATACCGCCGGCCAGCAGCTTTTTCAGCACTTCTTCAGCCTCGGCCTTCTTCGCTTCTTCGGCAGCCTTGGCATCAGCGATAGACTTTTTCCGTTCCAAAGAAGTCAGCTCTCTGGGCAGACTTAAGAGCAGCCTTCTTCTCTTTCAGGTCAGCTTTCAGCGTGTCGATGTTGGCTGTGATGGAAGTAATCTCAGCGGTCAGGGAAGCGATAGATTCCTGTTTCTCTGCAATCTGGGATGCGAAGTCGGTGGTGGGCTTGGGACGATTTTTGCTGCCTTTCGTTCTGGGCATAAGATATTAGCCTTTCTATTACGTATTGTGGTTTTAGTATGGCAGTACAAAAACATAATATTGTTATTAATTGGTCTGCTGCGGCTCATCCTTCCACTTGAAATTCCACGACTCGTACTTTTTATTAACATCTTTTAAGAACTCTTCAAAATCCTCTAAAATATCTGCATTAAGCTGCCGTTGTCTTTCAATCCCTGTGCCATCCATTTTTTTAGCTACAGCGTCTAGTTTATTTTGCTGTTCCTTCATAACGCTAAGAAGATTATGCAATCTTTCCAAATCAACGAGATTTCTTTTTAGTACATCCTCTAAATCATCGCTGAAAATCTTATAGAAATTGGGTTTCATTTCGTAAAGTGCCCGCATAGATTTATTGTTATAGTAGCATCCTTCCCTATATAAAAACTCTCTTTCTGCTTTTTCGTCTTCTGGAGCCTCCACCAGCATATCCGTATAAGCATTACTTAACATTACCCAGTATGATATTTGATTATCAAACACATCAACTGAATCTCTAATATCAAGTTTTCCTTTTTTTACAAGTCTTATAGAGTTTATCCACTTCAGCACTTTATAGCCCAAAATCAATATTGCTGGCACTACAGCCGAAACTAACACCGCAATCCATACCCATCGAGGCGCGCTTTCTGTATCAAATAAATGATCTACAATAATCGAGCCCAGTGCTAATATGAGTTCCCAGCATAAGGAAAAGAGTACTGGCTCTTGCGATGTCAGCTTTTTCTTAATTTGTTCAATGTCTTTTTTAAGAGCCATTTCCTGCCAGTCGCTAAAATTAACTCTTTTCACCTAGCACTCCTCCAGAGAACAATCTTCTCCCATTTTTGATTGTATGCGGGATCAATGCAGTCTATTCAATTTTTTGCAAATTTTTTCAGCCGTTTCGCCTTGTCCCTTATAGTCTGTATTTTCTACCCACTTCAACTGAGAAATTCTGTGGCCGTTTGTTTTTTCAAGCAACTCATTAAAACTCAAGTTACTAAACGCTTGCGGCAACGCATCCTTATCTTGGTTGCTTACAATGTACCTCAGAACAGTTGCAATAATCTTATCACAGCATTCCTTATGATAATAATAAACCTCTGTACCATACTCATTAAAATCATGGTTAAAGTACTTATCAACCACAACGCATGCTCGTTTTAGTGCTCTTCCACTGCAGGAAGGGACTTCTCTTTTAATATAGCGTTTTCCTTTTGCCCAAGGAGAGCCAAATCCAGACTCTTGCGAGCCTATAAACTCTATTGCCAACTTCATTAACCCATTCCGAAACGCATCAGAACCAGCAGGCGCAAAAACATACATCGACATAATTACTCTCCTTTTTCACAACTTTCTATTTGCATAAATGTATTTTTGAATGGGTTCAAAGATATACCACATAAGACGTATTCTGTTCACCCACAAAAAGCATTCACAACATGCCACATTTCTGTTTTCCCATTCAGAAACACGACCAAAAAACTATTCGCCAGATTTCAGAATTCTCACCTGCCACTCAAATTCCTTATGACAAGTTTCACACTTATGCCTTCCTGCTCTTATCATCATTCTTTTCTTTCAACTCGTATGATTTCTTGAATTTCGTATTATAATTTTTCACGCAAAGTAGCGTTATTCCCACCACAAGTAGTGTAATCACCATATATATTGCAAAGGACGTCCACAAAGTAGCGGGAACTAGCGATAGGACTGTCTGTCCAATGAAACTTACAATTATCATTGAAATTCCATAATATGATTCTTCTTTTTGTGTAATAAGGCCTTTATCCGGATTACACATTGCGCCAATCGTCCTTGAATTTGCTAAATCCTTTTCCGTTAGAGTTAATATACTCCGAATGGCCCAGATTGTTCCCCAAACGTTTATAGCCGAATATATAATGGATAAGATTTTTTCTTGAATCATAGTCACACCACATTATAAGCATTCATAAAACCCTCGCATTCTTAGCCGCCACATCAGCGTTGCCTGCTGCTCACCACGGAGAGGTGTGCAAAGTTTCAAGCAGCAATGGGAGCTTACGCTCCCACAATTCATGTGATACATCCTACAATACTCTTGGAGGTGTAGATCACATGAAGAATAAATTAGATTAGTTCGATGATAACAGGAATTGGGATGTACGGCCCACACGGGTACTGTATGAACTTCTGCTCTCCCCTACTTACCGGTGGCCGATGCGCGTGGAAGAAGTGTATTCGTTTAAGTGGGGTGCTGAGTTTCCAAAGTGTCCACGGTGTGGAACTACAATGGAACGTGAGTACCAGCTCTTCTGCGACCGCTGCGGTCAAAGGTTGAACTGGAGTAGGTTTGATGATGTTGAAGTACGGTACATAGGGTGGGACGGGCCAGAGGATGAGGAGGAGTCTGATGGTGAGCAAATGGATAACGGCGATCAAGAAGACGCCTCCAAGATAGACTGAAAACCACGGTTCCCCGTGGCTCCAGTATATCACAAGATCGGAAAGAAATCAGCCTTGTACACGCCTTTCTCTAACATTTTCTTGAAGCTGTCCTATACAGTTGCGACATCTTCACGGTGGATCAATCCGTATGAAGTATTATTGGTCTTCAGAACCTTTGCAGACATCTTTTCTCCCTTTAGCCGCTCATCGATGAAGATTGGAGGCTGGTACTCCGTTTTCAGGGGATTACTCTGAGCATCTGTCTCGAAGAGCTCTTTGAAACCATCTTTCAGCACATCTAGGAACTTCGGAGACAAGCCCCCACACATTCATGAAAACAAGAGAATCGAGAACATCATCGATATAGGTAGAAAAATTTCTCTGCAGTACATCATTCACTATGTAGGCCGCCACTTTTTAGTAAAACAGCCGTATTGTTATCCTTCAACAATACACAGATAGACCAAAAACTCCTACGATATTTGATTAAACATACTAAAAAACGGCCTAATCTGAGCAACATATATCTAGCATCTTATTGCCACATATGTTTTTCAAAATCATATCGTTTTATAACCCTTGCTGGAATTCCACCTGCAATAGAATAATCTGGAATATCTTTTGTCACAACAGCCCCCGCTGCAATAATGCATTTATCTCCAATTCTTACCCCCCCCCCAGAAATAATTGATACTTTTTCGCCTATCCAACAGCCTTGGCCAATCGTTACTTCTCCGGTAGATAAGGGTTGCGCATGATAAGGAATGTTACTTTCCGGGTTCATTCCATGATTTTCAGATGTTATAAGGACATCACTCGCAAAAATAGTATCTTTCCCAATCTCAACTTTATCTGCCACTAAACACGAGAAATTATAGCCTATAATAACTCCATCTTCGATGTTTAACGATGGAAAAAGACTCTGTCCATAAAATGAATCATAGCACTCGATTCGTGCACCCTTTTTTATCCTAACTCGACTACCAATATTTATGTATTTTGAATTAAGAATTTTCAAAGGTTTTTCAAGCGTTCCACTACAAGAAGAAATACGATATCGTAACAACATACTGTCCCTCACTGTAAGTAGAAAACCTTTAACTTTACGAAGAATTCTTTTCATACAGTATTCCATCCCCGTCTTTATTTACTATTATTTGTATCACTGCCGAGAAAACGTCTTGTTATTCTTATTAACCTTATAAAGTTCTTATCTTTGCTATTTGCCAAAGAATAAAACACGCCTGTAAGCACTGTACAAATTAACAGATTTATGATAAGTTGCAAATAATTATAAGGTAAATGTATCATTCTACATAGCGCAGAATTCATACTTACGATTATAAAAAACACTAAAACTTTATATCCAATATATTGGGAGTAAATTTTCTTTTCTTCTATCTCAAATATATCGATAAAAACCCTTTTATATAACCATGGTATATTAACAAGCAAAAAGCTAAAAATCGTTGAGAGCAAAATACCGTAAATGCCAATATACTGCACCATGATAATATTTGATACAAGGTTCACGATAGCAGTAATCAACGGTCGGAATCGATCTGCATGCCATTTTCCACTGACATCCTTATAGCACCCAATCAGTCGTGCAAGTTCATACACAAAGAAATATACGCCAAATAGGACAACGCATATATCATCCAGCATATTCTCTTTACCGACCCACAGCTCAATAAAGGGTTGATACAAGCATAGCAAACAGGAAACACAGAAGGATAACACTCCCATGACAATAAATGTAATGAATTGGTAATCCTTAAAATTTTCCTCTTTAGATTTTACGATAAGATTTGTGCCGATTGACGCTCTGCAAGACTGATAGAAAATCGTAAAAAATGCAATCAACGCATTTAAAATATAGTAATAATTTTGATAAATAGCAAGGGGCACTAATCCCAAGAATGCAGAGATTACAATAGAATCCACGGAGGTGGTAATAACCAGACCCAGTTGAGAATAAAACAGGTCTTTGATAGAGACATTGATTTTATGCGTTTCTTCTTTGTCAAGTTTTCCTTTTGCTTTGTAGTGTGGATAATATTTATTAGCCTGTGCTGCAACTAATATATTATTTAGAACCTGAGCGAACAGCATTATAATCACATAGAAATAATAGTTCTTATAAATGCACAGCAGTGAAATTTGCAATACATACATCACTGTGTTCGTCAGAATTGTCACTTTGCTGACAACATCGTTGCGCTGATGTGCCTGAAATAGCGAATTCTTATATGCAAAGAGCCAGTAAGACAATACCGTCGCGCCAAGATTCAAAAAATAGAGCACATAAATATTGATATCAGGTGGAACGTCCCCCTTTATCAATTTGCTCAAAAAAGGCGTAATGCACAATCCTATTGCAAGAATCACCAACCCAATTACTCGATAGTAAATCTTGTATAGCTGCATTAACGCACAAATCTTTTTATCATCATGCTCGACAATCGGCTTATACATACTGAATACCAGTGCCGTACCTACACCAAGTTCCGCAATATTCAACACCTGTAAAATGGATGTGAACAGGGAATTCAGACCTGCGTATTCAATGCCTAGAATTTTTATTATGATTGTCCTAATCAGAAACGGCACCAGAAGCTGGTACACTTTCAGGCAAATGCCAAACACCAGATTTCTGGAAGAGTTTTTTGTTTTACTATCAGCCATGTTTGATGCGATTCTCCTATATCTTACTCAGTTCTCGGTCCAGCCGTTTCAGGAAAGTTCCTGCAGAGAAGTACTCTTTTCCCTCTTTGGAATAATGAACTTTCCTATTTTCGTTGAAGAATGCCTCATCAATATCCTCCGGGGATTCGACGATTCGAATGTAGCGCGGATCATAAAATGGATACTCTGTTACATGCTTATTGGTTGTGATAAGCTTCTTATCATAGCATACCGCTTCACAGGTTTTTATTGTCAGACCCGTAGAATTTCCCTGAATCGCATCCAAAAGGCAAGTTGATTTTTGAATGGCTGCTACTGCTTCCGCATAACTCATCCACTGATTATATGTGACATCTTCTGCGGGTATAATATCCTCTTCTGGCACTTTGGCGATATGAAAATCACACTGTACGCCAAGTTTTTTTAATTTTTGATATGCTGCCATCAAACTTGGGAGGCGATCTTTCGCTTGACCTACATAAAACACAGTATTTTCCTTATTTTCTGTTGCGTCTTTGTCATACGCTGGATCCGGATCATAAATCAGCGGAGAGTATGCAAAATTATACTTTTTTGCATCTTCTGGGTCAAAAGCAAATACCACATCATACCAGTCATTGAGCTTTTCTACATAGTTTTTTTCTTTGGCAGCCGATAATTCCACGATGTTCGTGAATATATATGCTATTTTAATTTTTGAGAATTTTTTGCGCATATATTCAACAAATGTTTTTTCTCCCCCAAAAACATTGTGATCATATACCAGTAAACATGTATTACACCCATCCGTTGTTTTTTCTTGGATACGATTTCCAATCCACGAATACCAACATTTTTTCAGTGGCATGGAGATATGCCTGTTCATTTTATAGCTAAAATAAACTCTTGCCACCTTTTCAGCTTTTTCGTTTACTGGGATTTTTTTATTTATAACAAAAACACTCGGATTATTTATAAATCCAATAAGCGACTTACTGCACCAGTCGACACCATTCCCAAGAATAATTAGTTTTTTTATCATACTATTATCTCTTATAAAATTTTTCTTCAAGAATTTTTTTCTTTTTATCGTAAGGATAATCGGCTATACACATCAATTCATCTTTATGTCTATTTGTATACTCTTCAACTGAGCATATCTTTTTTGCCGGAATACCTGCAACAATTGTTTCGTCTTCTACATCCTTCGTGACAATACTACCTGCGCCAATTATACAATTATTTCCAATCTTCACATTTGGCATAATAATTGCTCTTGCCCCGATGAATACATTATTTCCAACTGTAATAGTACCATAAAGTGATGCGTTTGGAATTTCTTTTCTAAGAATATGTGTTCCACCATCATGTGTGACAAATGCAACATCAAAACTTACTCTAACATTATCTCCGAGTGTTATTAAGTACGGTTCGGAAGAAAATGAAATATTTCTCCCAACAAAGGAACAATTATTGCCAATATTTGCTCCGATCCATCGGTAATACGATGTTAAGGATGGATCTTTCCGACTTTTAATGAAGTAAATCAAGTATTTCTTTATTCCCATACTCTCACCAATCCACTGTCATCGATGGCTATCCACAATGAAATATGGATTACGCCGTGAATTGTTTCCAAGCGATAAAACATCTTCTGCTTTCAAACCATTCTTCCACAATGCGTATGTGAAACTCACCTGATCTCGCTTTGTCCACTTGTGAATCTCGTTCCACCAAGTTTCCATTACCGCAATACACTTCGGGGCATTCTGTTTCCGAATCACAATGTTGGTCTCAAACAGCCCAAAATGCGCAGGAAAGCCCTCAGTCTTATATTGTGCGGTTTGCTGATCTATAAGCTTTTTAGGTGCCTTGTTCACAGCTTTGATTGCCCGTGCTTCATCGTATACGCAATCTCTGACCTGATGCCGATGGATAGCCATCAGTTTTCCGGACTCCTCAAGCGTATAAAATAGCGGTCGGATATCACAGGTAATCTGAACATTTCCATCAATGAACATAGAATAGTCGTAGTTCTTGAAAAACAAATGCGGATGAGTCTTCAGGTAGCGAGCCTTCTCCAACGAAGAAAATTCCTCGATTTCCTGTGGGAGTTCAATCTTTTTCCAAACACTATTAGGATTCAGCTCTTGATTTGTGAAGACATAGTAATCAATATTCTCATCCACATAGATTGGCTCTTTGATATTATCATATCCGCCAGTGCTTACTGTATAGATTGCTATTTTCAAATCACTATACTGATTCTTCGTTGCTGTGAAATGATTTTTTTCGTTCATCAGCTTTTTAGTTTCGCCCATTTCAAAAATATATCCGGTTGAAATGTATCGAATCAACTTTTTAACCTTTTCAACCACTCCCTTTTTTTGATTTTTTGAGTAGTTCATATCAAGCACACCATCGTATACCTGAAAAACGATATCATTAATATTATTCATTTTCTCCTCACATAAAAAACATTTTGTACGATTCCACACCACTGTTACTATTGAAGACCGCATTCAGCATCAACAAGAAAGCGATGCAGTAAACACCAAGTTCTATAAGAGGTCTGTATCTTGTCCTTGCCTTACGAATACCCATCGGTAAGCTGACCAGAATATAAAGGTTAATCGATTCAATCAGTCTTGAAAAAAACTCAAACTTTAGGTATAAGACGCCAAAAATCACATTAACAAATGTCACACCAGTCAAAGTATTCATTTGTTCTTTATCTTCTTGGGCAACTCTTTTGGTCAAATACAAAACGACTGCTGCTATCACTACAGTTAGTGCCGTTGTCATTCTAAACAATCGATTTACCGAGTAATTAACTTCAACGCCTGATATATAGAACGACTTTCCGACAAGCGGCAGTATCATAGCAACGATTTTTCCACCGAATATAAACACTACAGCACTTAAAATCAGCAAAAGATTTCGCACCGTTTTCCAATTCTTCAACCATCTTATAAAGAAAGGAACAAGCATCAGAATGGATGTTTGATGGATAGAAAAAGCAACCGCTACCAATAAGGCCGCTTTGATATACTTTTTTTCACGAATCAATTCATACGAATTGATTGAAAGAGAAAGCGCAAGGTACTGCCTGGAAATATTAAATGAGTTCGGATAAAACATACATGCAAACAAAAATGTACTCATCAATACATCTTTTGAGTTTTTATAAATGAAATATCCGAATCCAGCCATTGTGACTGCACTCATTGTAATTAGAAGCCCTTGCTCATCTGCAGAAACCCTATGTAAAAAGTTATATAGAAGCTGAAATCCGCTTTCAAAATGAGTAAAACGGAATGCATAGTACTCACTGTGCAAATAGTTGTTGTATACCTCTGTATACATGATTGTATCTGTACCTACTTCAGTACTCCGTAGGCCCTGTATCAAAAGCATCTGAAAAAAACACAAAGCGAGATATCGCCTTTTATATTTATCTTCTGTTAGCTTTCTCTTTACAATTAAACCGTACAATAATATCGAAAGTGCATTAAATATAAAAATCATATCATCTTCTCACTGATACTGCTTCGAATCATATTTGCAACTTTTCACTTTACTCACTCGCGGATATGCTTGTAATAGCTTCATAATTCTATATGCTCTTTTCTGAATTTTTACCTTTGCGGAATATCCTTTTGTAAAGCCGCCATCTGAAACATTGTTTCCATGTCTTCTATAATAGATCAATGGTTTTCTGAGTACATTTGACTTGAAATACAAAAAAGCAATCGCCGCAATCCAAATATCGTGCTCAACTAAAAAATCATTTTCTGGAAAAGGCAAGACAGCATCTAAAATTTTTCGATTAAATGCCATACAACATCCCAAATAACGCGACTTAATCAAATGGTTCAAAAATCCCGGTTTTACATTAAAATCATCAAATCTTGACTCAGAAATCACCTTCATCTGAGCATCAACTGTAATGCAGTCATGTGTTACAAAGTCCGCTGTTTTTAATGCTTCCATAACTATAGAAACCTTATTGTCCATCCAAATATCATCCTGATCTGAAAGGAAAATAAAGTTTCCACTTGCGTGACGAAGAGCATTTTCAAAGTTATGAGTAAATCCGTGTGTTCCACTATTTACATAGTAGTGAATCCGTTTATCCTCAATTGAATCAATGACATCTTTTGTGTTATCTTTTGAGCCATCATCGGAAATAACAACTTCATCACATGGTCCAAGTTGTTTCAAAATCGATTTCAGCTGCTCTTTTATGTACTTTTCACCATTATAGGTTGCCATGCATACCGATATCATTATACAGTTTTTCCTTTTTAACAAAATTTCTATTAATTTAATGCACCATCGTTTTCAGCCATTCTCTCAGAGAATATTTCTTATAAATTTTCTCATCGATTTCCTTGTAATTACATTTAAAAAATTCACTCTTTGGATCGATTGTCCCGTCAAACACCAAAACATTTACCGGATCATAGAAATCATACTTTTTTATATCTGGATTCGATGTAATGAGCTTTCTCTTAGCGCCAAGGCATTCAATGCTCCGAATCGTCAATCCAGTCTGACCCGCCTGCGGCGCATCAAGAATACACTTTGAGTCTTTAATAATCTGCATTAACTGATTTGCATTCAATTTTTCTGTCTTGAATTCATTAAATTTTGCATGCCGAAATTCTTTTGCCAGCAACTTATGATATGCAAACTTTAAAACAGACGGCATATAATGATATATAAACTGTTTTGGCATCACAGTCTTTAATTGGGCTGCCATTTCATTAATATCCTTATACTTTTGCGGATGTGCCGTTCCAACATAAGAGCAATCATACGCAAATGATTTCACCTGCGTTTCTCCTATTTCTTCGTATACTCTAGTATAGAACAACGGAAGAAATTCATATTTAGCGGACTGCTGGCAATCATTCAAATCGAACGAATATAATTTATCAAAATATTGGTGAATTGCTGTTGAATACGGAAGATTCTTTTCAGAATCCCATTGATACATTACAAATTTCGCCTCAGGATTCAACTCTTTTACCGTTCGCATCATATCAGAGTTGAATGCAAATGTCATGCCTGCGACTAAAAGCACATAATTATATTGTTTTCCTTTTATCTTTGGGAGCACACTATCATTAAAATATTTTTTTGTAGAGTTCTGCAAAAGCTTCTTGTTAATTCGTCCAATAGCCTTTGAGATGTTTGAATTGCTTGGCGCATCACAGATGTAATCCACCTGAAAGCCCAATAGCTCTGCTTCCTTTATAATCTCTTTATAATAGTCAAAAAACAGCGGAGCTATCAATAATAACTTCTTGTCCACCAAATTTCATCCCCAGTCATACTTTATATTAAATTTGTCGCTCATAATCTTTTGGAACAGTCTTCAATGCTTTCTTCTAGCATATTGCAGGTAAGTAGCTTATATTTTAGGCTTTAAATTTCTTCTCGTTCATTATCTGGCTAATTTTCTTATTATCGCCCCACACTGCCTTGGAATCATACGGACGATCCGGGAATGCACCGTATTTCAATTTAATGCTATAGTTGTTTTCCTCAATGAAACGTTCTACACGATCTGCAAGTTTTTCCGGCTTACCAGAGCAGATGTTAATGATACCGTTGACTTCATCCTGGCCAACAGCCGCAGCAACCTGCTCGCAGAATTCATCGTAGTCAATAAAATCAAATTGATTCTGCCCCATCGTAAACGGGAATTCGGTTTTACCTTCTTTTTCTGCTGCTGTAATTTTCGAGAAAATGGAGCTGCCAAACTCAGAATGCCCCACAATATAATAACCGCGCAGCCACTGCCAGTTTGTATGTTTGCCATTCGTCATCATTACAACACTGTTACGCAATGCGTCTTTACCAATACCGTAAAGACTCATAGGATGGCACGGAGTATTTTCATTGATGCTGCCTTCAAAGAAGCCAATTTCGTGCATCGTTCCCATAACACTGATTTTATCAATTCCAGCGTCAACCATCTGCTTCAGGAAATGATAGTGTTTTGGCAAATCTGCAATATGGTTTTCCGAATAATGCACAAAACCGTCTCTCCATGCCATGTGCAAGAGAACATCAGGCTTGCCAAAGTATTCAAATGGATTCTCGATTGAAAACAAATCACAATCCATCTTTTCTGCTCGATCATCTACATAAGTAGTCTTAAAGTCTGCAGCCACAACACTGTGCCCATTTTCCAAGAGTGCTTTTACAACGCCCTGACCCAGATAGCCGTTCGCACCAGTTACAAGAATCTTCATTTTAATTTCCTCCGTTAAAATTTAAAAGTGTCCTTCAGTCCCAACCACTTCTGGTCCTTATCACTCAGGTTCAGTGCAGTGCCATCTTCCAGCTTGTAGCCTTCCGCGCTGGCACTGCCCTTGTACTCACCCTTCAGTTCCGGCCACTCAATGCCAATCTCCGGGTCGTTCCATGCCATACCACCCTCGTCATTCGGATGCCAGAAGTCATTAACCTTATAGCAGAATTCAGCCTCGTCGCTCAGAACCAGGAAACCATGCGCAAAGCCCTCCGGGATGAGGAACTGCTTCTTGTTCTCAGCTGACAGAGTAACGCCATACCATTTGCCGTAGGTCTGAGAATCACTTCTCAGGTCAACCGCAACATCAAACACAGTGCCACGCACTGCGCGCACCAGCTTGCACTGCGGATACTGCTTCTGGAAATGCAGACCGCGCAGAACACCTTTTGTGGACATAGACTGGTTATCCTGTACGAAGTGGATGTCGATACCAGCTTCTTTCATATCTTTTTCATTGTAGGTTTCCATGAAATAGCCACGGGCATCACCGTGAACAGCAGGCTCGATCACGCAAAGCCCCTCGATGCCGCCTACATTTTTCTCAACTTTAATCTGTCCCATTTTCTCTATTCTCCTTAAAAAAGTCCTTTACCATTACAATCTGCGTACCAATCCTTGAATGTATCCTCAAAACTGTAATGAAATTTGTACCCACAGCCAGCCAGCTTCTTGCCACAGATGTTTGTGCTCACCATAAGCTTTTTTACTCGTGCCGGATGAATACCAACCTTTTTACCTCCAATCGGGCCAAGAATCGTTGCTGCAGTCATCAGCAATCCACCCGGAACCAATGGAATATAGCGTTTCATGCCCGTAGCAGTCTGCATGGTCCCACAGATTTGCTCAATGTTGTAAGCAGGTTCAAATGTGCAATTATACACATCAACGCCAGGGAAATCATTATCGATCATCCGATACTTAAAGAATCTCACGAGTTCTTTTACATAAATGCAAGCCTTAACAGTATCCTTACGTCCCGCATAGAAGAAATAACGCTTTTTCTGTCCGTTATAAAGGCGAGTCATATTACCATGCTCACCCTTGCCGTACACAATTCCAGGACGAACAATCGTCAGTTCTCTGCTTGAATCCTTAGCCTGCCAAATCTGATGTATTTTTTCAGCTACAAGCTTGCTGATACCATATGGCGTGTTGGGAGTGGGCAATGTATCCTCTGTCTTAAGTTCTTCTGCCGCGCCATACGGAGCAATTGAACTGGTAAAAAGAATCTTTCTGATGCCATGCTTCTCAGCAAATGCAGTCACATTCTCTGCACCATAAATATTAGTTTCAAAGTATGCGTAATCAGGGTGCCCGGGTGTCCGATGTACTGCCGCCAAATTAAAAATCACATCGTCCTTTGTAGGCTTGAAGCCAAATTCGATTGTTTTTCGCACATCCAGTCGGATATACTCCACATCATCGTTTTTCTCGACAATTCCTGGAACAACGCCCTCTTCTCCGGGCATCACAATGTCAAGATCGTAAATTTTATCATTAGGCTTCAGGCACTCATTCTTTAACAGGTGAATCAAATGTGTGCCAATAAATCCCGAACCGCCAAAAATAATATAGTTCATATAATGTTTCTCCTTTAATCTCTCTGAAAAATATCTCTTGTGTATACTTTGTCTTTCACATCGTCCAGACACTTGTCATACCGATTTGCAATAATGGCATTGCTCATTTCCTTAAACTCTGCCAGATCATTAACGACCACACTACTGAAGAAGGTTTCCCCATCTTTCAAAGTCGGCTCATAAATAATCACGGTTGCGCCCTTGGCCTTAACACGCTTCATAACACCCTGAATGGAACTCTGCCGGAAGTTGTCGCTGTTACTTTTCATAGTCAGTCGGTACACACCGATGGTGACATTTTTTTCCTTATCTTCATCAAACTCGTTCTCCGCATCATAGCCGTAGTATCCAGCCAACTTCAGAACACGGTCAGCAATGAAGTCTTTACGAGTTCTGTTGCTCTCAACAATTGCCTCAATCAGATTCTCCGGCACATCTGCATAGTTAGCCAGCAGCTGCTTAGTGTCTTTCGGCAGGCAGTAGCCGCCGTAACCGAAGGACGGATTGTTGTAGTGGCTGCCAATACGAGGATCAAGGCAGACGCCATCGATGATCTGCTGAGTATTCAGACCCTTGCTCTCCGCGTAGGTGTCCAGCTCGTTGAAGTAGGCTACACGCAGTGCCAAATAAGTGTTAGCGAACAGCTTAACAGCCTCTGCTTCAGTGAAGCCCATGAACAGAGTGTCGATGTTCTCCTTGATAGCGCCTTCCTGAAGCAGACCAGCAAACTCGTGTGCTGCTTCTACTAATCTTTCGTCCTGCAAATCAGTACCGACGATGATACGAGAAGGGTAAAGGTTATCGTACAGAGCCTTGCTCTCTCTTAAAAATTCCGGGCTGAAGATGATGTTCTTGCTGCCGAACTTCTCACGCACACTTGCGGTGTAACCCACAGGAATTGTGGACTTGATGACCATGATGGCGTTCGGGTTATATTCCATGACCAGCTTGATCACAGCTTCGACTGCCGATGTGTCAAAGTGCTGGGTGTGGCTATCGTAGTTGGTCGGGGCGGCAATGACAACAAAATCAGCATCGGCGTATGCGGCCTTAGCATCCAGCGTTGCCGTCAGATTCAGCTCTCTTTCTGCGAGGTACTTCTCGATATAATCATCCCGAATCGGAGACTTTCGATTGTTGATCAATTCAACTTTCTCCGGAATAATATCAACTGCGGTTACCTGATGGTGCTGCGAAAGCAATGTAGCAATTGACAAACCAACGTAGCCAGTACCTGCAACAGCAATCTTATAATTTCTCATTGTTATACACTCCTCCTAGCCTTTTCAAACACACTCATTGAAAATGAATTTTTCATCTATTTACGCATCAACCTGATGTCCCAACTTGCTAATTTTTATTTCATCCAACACAAACAGCGGATAGGCTCGCTCACCTGTCCGCTGGCTGTCACCCCACCCTCATGGTCAAGATTTCTTTCTGTGCAGCATTTCTGCCACCCCAAAAGATCACTCGTTCATTCTTCGGGTAAGAAAATATGAACTTCGAGTCGCGGAGCCTTTCATTCTCTGCCGTACCCTTGTCCCTATTATGACAGCCGCGTATTATTTCACACTCCCCGCCGAGGATTGGAGGCTGTGAGATGGAGAACACATAGTCCATCTTGCCGACCTTGAAGGTCGCACCCATTGCTCCAAAGAAATAGGAGACAATATTCTTCACACGGCTCTTCTTATTGGTCTTGCTGAACTCCGGTACTCTTATCCTTAAAACTTTTATGCCGTTAATTTCTTCTTCGTAATATTTCTGCGTCTTGTATTTTTTTCGATAGTTCCTAAGTAACTCGGCACCACGCAGATGACCGTAATGTTGAGCTCATCCAGCATACCCTCCGCCAGTTCACGGAGAATCTGCCCCGTTGACGCAGTATCTGGAATATAGTAATGAGCGTAAATCAGGAGATTCTTCTTATTTGACATTCTGCTATATTCCTCTTACAAATTGTTGTTCATGTATATTTTCGACTAGCGCTTAATCTACTAGTATTCTGCACCCGCCGTCTCGCGGCTTTGTACGTTTTACGGAGATTTTTACTCCCCATGCCCCAGCAGGCACACCTTGAATGTCTTGAAAATGATTTTCCAATCCACCCAGAAGCTGCGTTCCTTGACGTATTTCACATCCAGATCCATCCACTCCTCAAAAGAGAGGTCATTGCGGTGCGGGGCGATCTGCCAGTAGCAGCTCAGGCCCGGCGTCACATACAAACGCTGCTTCTCATAATCCCCATACTGCTCCACCTCGCGGGGAAGTGCCGGCCGCGGGCCAACGATGCTCATATCACCCTTCAGAATGTTCCACAGCTGCGGAAGCTCATCCAGACTCGTCTTGCGGATAAATTTACCCACACGGGTAATGCGGGGGTCGTCCTTGATCTTGAACACAGGACCATCCATCTCATTCTGATCCAGCAGGTCATCTAGCTTTGCCTCTGCGTTGGGGCACATGGAGCGGAACTTATAGAACTTGAAGGGTTTGCCATCTCGTCCAATGCGTTCCTGCGAAAAAACAGGCCCGGCAGAAGGGTCATCTACCACGATAGCGATAGCTGTTGCCAGCATCACCGGCGACAGCACCACAAGCGCCAGTGCCGATAAGACCACATCCTGCATCCGGCGTCCAACCCAATATAACCGATGTTCCCGCAGGTTCTGCTTTCGGTCGATGACGACCGGCTTCTCAATTTCAACCACACTTGCTGACATTCCGCATACCTCACTTACGATTCGATGTTTTGCTCTGCCTCACCGCTCATCTCTGCCTGCCAAAATTGCTCGACTACCGCATAAACGGAGCTTTTCGAGCATGACGACCACAAGAGCTTTTATGGACACATCTGAAATACCTTTTCTCCGGTATTTTGACCAGAGGCATTTCAGATTCAATGTGTCATTCCAACAACACTTTTGAAATCGCAATTTCTTTTTTCATCTTTCAGTTTCGCACAACTTTAATAGACTCCTGCGCACACTCTGCAAAAGTCAAACCCTTTTACTTTGAGATTTCATTCTATTTTTATCGTTTTTCTGAGCTTTTTTCTTTCAGAGCCACAACCCCTGCCTATTTTCATATTATGATTTATTCCTCGACCAATTTTATCATAATTTTACCATTACTTCAATAGTTTTCCACTCAAACATCTACCCTTTCTATAGCCGCCGATTTATCACTCTCTTTGCCTTGTTCTATTTTTGTTCTACAAAGTTGAATCGCTATAAATGATTTTTTGAACAGCTTTTGCCTAGCAGCCACCGTCTAAGCTTGCAATAGATCCAGAATTATAAATAAGCGGCAAAAAGCGTTTTTTATCTTTTACGGGCACTCCCAATATTAGAAGCCGCTATGAAACAACAAAGCCGCTTTCTGTGCCTCACAGCACAAAAAGCGGCTTTGTTACGTCCTTATTCAGACTTATAGCGCATTATTCCGGCAGGTCCTCTTCGTTCTCGAGAGAGTGCCAGACATTCTGGACGTCATCGTTATCCTCGAGAGCATCCAGCAGCTTGCCCATCAGCTTGAGCTGATCGGGGTCGGTCAGACGGGTGGTGGTCATGGGGACCATGGCCAGATCGTCGGAGAGGATCTCGTAGCCCTTCTCCTCCATTGCCTTGACGACAGCGGAGTAGTTCTCGGGGTCGGTGGTGATCTCAGCGGCATCTTCGCCTGCATCGAAGTCCTCAGCACCGGCATCCAGGGCGTCCATCATAGCCTCGTCGGCATCCTTGTCTTCCAGAGAAATGTCGATGACGCCCTTCTGGCTGAACAGGAAGCCCACGCAGCCCATAGCGCCCAGGTTGCCGCCGTTCTTATCAAAGTAGTGGCGCAGGTCAGCAGCGGTACGGTTGCGGTTGTCGGTCAGAGTCTCGACCATGACCGCAACGCCGCCGGGGCCGTAACCCTCGTAGGTGATTGCCTCGTACTCGGTCTTATCGCCGCCCTCGGCCTTCTTGATGATACGCTGGATGTTATCGTTCGGCACGCTCATACGCTTTGCCTTGGCGATCAGGTCAGCCAGCTTGCTGTTGGAAGCGGGGTTGGGGCCGCCGGTACGGACGGCAACGCTGATCTCGCGGCCGATCTTGGTAAAGACCTTTGCCTTTGCGCCGTCAGTCTTCTCCTTCTTGCGCTTGATATTGTTCCATTTGCTATGTCCAGACATGGGAAAGAGCCTCCTGTATTTTATCAGTGATCTCCGCCTGCGGGCAGACGGGCTGTGGTCGCCCGCATTGTGGCAGCACACAAAATCTAACTCTATTATTTTATCACAACAGCCACCGGCGTTCAAGCCTTGTACCGATGGTTTTCCGGTTTATTCTGCCAAAAACTACGTTTTACAGCAGACGAAGTGCCTTGGGATAATGGTTTTTGACCCTGCCGCCGGACACTTTGCCGCCTCCCAGCGGCCAGCCGTCCACCGTCACACAGCACCATCCATCGGCAGCGGTGTGAGCTTCTATCTCCCGGCCAGAGAGATATTCCACGGTTCGGGAGTCGGCGAGGGTCAGTTCCTCACGGTTCTGGCAGAGCGCGCCGAAAGCCGTGAACAGATGATGTTCCGGCACGAAGCGCCCCTTTTGCACACTGCCCACGAAGACGCCTGCACGCAAAACGTGAAGATTTGTCTGCGGGAAAGCTGCCGGCAGCAGAACGCCGCCGCCATGCACCACGGCAGGGCGCTTTGCCAGCTCCGGGAAATATTCCTCCGCAAATTCCCGCCATGCAGCGAGGCTCTGGGCGGGCGATGCATCCCCTGCCCCAGCGTCCCGGCTGCGGGAACTGCGGCCCTGCACAGCCTCTCGGCAAGCCCGGCTGTTCTCCCGCCGGGCGCTGCGGGCATCCGCAGGCTTTGCAGCCTTCTGTGGTTTGCTGCCCTTGGCCTTTTTGCCTGCTTCGGCGGCAGCGGCCAGCCAGAGCTGCTCTTCGGGGGTGTACTCGCCGGGAGCCGGCAGAGCCCGGGGCGTACCGGCTTTGACGAGCCGGGCCATAAAGTGGCCCTCACCGCCCTGACAGGGCCAGATGCGGCGCACCTTGCTCACATCCAGCGGCAGACCACCGGTGCGGTTGGCCTCACCCTCACTGCCGAAGGGATAGTCCACATTGCCCAGCACATCGGCCAGCGTGAACTCCGGGTGGCGCTGCAGGAATGCGGCCACCTGTCCCTCGTCCTCTTCCGGCGCAAAGGTGCAGGTGGAGTAGACCAGTTCGCCGCCCGGCGCGAGGGCCGCAGCGGCGCTGTCGAGGATGTCCGCGCCCAGCTCTGCGCACTGCTTCACCAGCGCTTCGCAGTGCTGGGCCAGCGCGGCAGGCTCTTTGCGGAACATCCCCTCACCAGAGCAGGGCGCATCCACCAGAACGCGGTCGAAGAACTCCGGCAGGGCCGCTGCGATGCGGGCGGGCGTCTCGTTTAGCACGACGGCGTTGGACACGCCCATCCGCTCGAGGTTGCTCTTCAAAATCTCTGCACGGGCCGCGACATATTCGTTGCTCACCAGCAGGCCCTGCCCCTGCAGAGCGGCGGCGAGCTGGCTGCTCTTACCGCCGGGGGCAGCACATAGATCCAGCACCCGCATCCCGGGCTTGACGCCCAGCAGCGGAGCTGCCGACGAGGCCGATGGCTCCTGCGAGTAGAAGACGCCTGCGTGATGGTAGGGATGGCGGCCCGGCTTGAAGTCGGGCTGTTCCACCACGAACGCCGCCTTGCAGAAGGGCGAGGGCCGCAGCGGGAAGTCTGCCCGGGCCGCAAATTCTTCCGGCGTAGTGCGGAGGGCAGAGACGGTCACGCCGCGGGCCGCTGTCTCCTGCGGGGCAGCGTAGAGCGTATCGTATCGCTCACCCAGAAGGGCGCGTTCCCGGGCTTCAAAATATTCGGCAGACATTTTTATGAGACCTCCTTCGGGCTGCGGTGCATAAAGCCGCCGCAGCCGGTCAAACTATGGGCAGGGAGCACAGAACACCTCCCGAAATCGAAAGGAGCGACGATACGATGGAAAATCGCAGCGAGAACCGCAGCACCAACTGCAAGAACCAGACTCAGAACCGCACCAGCAATCAGAGCACCAACCGCAACACCAATTCCAGCCAGAACTCTGCTACCAACGAGCACAAGCACCCCAACCAGTACACCAAGGGTGCCGACGACGAGGGCGGCAAGAACTCGGCTCACAACTCCGCCCGCAACAGCCGCTAAGCCTCTGCGCTGAGCGCCTCCCCGCCCAAACGGACCATCTGGCGGGACAACAAAAAGCCCACTGCTCTCTTTGCACTGTTTCCCAGTGCGGAAAGCAGTGGGCTTTCGCGTGTTCCGGTTATTTTTCGTTGGGGTCGAACGACTGCCACAGCGTCTCGAACAGCTCATGCACCCGGCTCAGCTGGCCGTTCAGATACAGCCAGCCCAGCAGGCACTCGAAGCCGGTGGACGCGCGGTACTCCTCCGGGGAGGCGTGTTTGGCCACACTGGCCTTACTGGCGTTGCGGCCCCGCTTGAAGACAGCCAGCTCGTCCTCGGTGAAAAGCGGCTCCAACAGCTGCTCTTCCCGGAACTGCGCCCGGGCCGAGACGTATTTGACCTTTTCGGCGTTGAGCTTTCCCGCCGACAGACGGTGGTGCTCCACCAGCCGCTGCCGCACCAGAAGTTCCAGTACACTGTCGCCCACGAAGGCCAGTGCCAGCGGGCTCAGCTCCCGGGGGTCGATCTTTTCGGGTTCGTTCATAGGATACCTCTTAAAGCTTCTTCTTTGCTCACCCTCTCAGTCTCGCATTCGCTCGACAGCTCCCCTACCGAGGGAGCCTCTGGCGAAGAGGGAAAGCTTCACGAAATGCCAAGGCATCTCCTCGCTAGGAGCAACAACGACGACCGCCGCCGGTGGCGGAAACAGGGAGTCGCTGTTGGGGCCGCGGCCAGCAAGACGCAAGCAAAGCGCTGCGGCTGCTGGGTGCCGCAACCCGAGCAGTGGCATTGCGAAGCAATGACGGAGAGGTTTATCCCGCAAAAGCTCTTGCTTAGAAAATATAATCGAACTGATACTCGCCGATGAGGATGGTATCGTTCTCCTGCACGCCCTTCTGCACCAGAGCGTCCAGAATGCCGCTCTCGCCCAGCTGGCGCTGGAAATACTGCAGGCTCTCGTAGTCGTCCACGTTGCTGCCGGCCAGGATATACTCCAGCCAGGGTGCATCCACGCTCCAGACATGAGCCTCCATCCGCTTGATGGTGAACTCGCGGCCACCGGCCTTTGCCTCGGGCTTCTTGTACTCGGGGGCAAACACGGGGACGGCGGGAATGTCCTTCAGGCGGTTGTAGACCAGACCCGGAAGCTCCCTGACGCCCTGCATGGTGGCGGCGGAGATGGGGACGAAAGTCAGGCCCTTCTCTTCCACATACTTGCGGAAGGTGTCGATCTGCTCCTCGGTGGCAAGGTCACACTTGTTGCCCACCACGATCTGGGGACGCTCGGCCAGAGCCGGGCTGAACTTTGCCAGCTCCTCGTTGATCTGCTCGAAGTCCTCGATGGGGTCGCGGCACTCGCTGCCGGAGACGTCCACGACGTGCAGCAGCAGACGGCAGCGCTCCACATGGCGGAGGAAGTCGTGGCCCAGGCCGACGCCCTCGCTGGCACCCTCGATGAGGCCGGGGATGTCGGCGCAGACGAAGCTTGCGCCCTCACCCACCGACACGACGCCCAGCGTCGGCACCAGCGTGGTAAAGTGGTAGTTTGCAATTTTCGGCTTTGCGGCGCTGATGGTAGAGATGAGGGTGGACTTGCCCACGTTGGGGAAGCCGATGAGGCCCACATCCGCGATGAGCTTCAGCTCGAGGGTCACCTGAATGTCCTCGCCGGGCATACCGGGCTTTGCAAACTTGGGGATCTGGCGGGTGGGGGTGGCAAAGTGTGCATTGCCGTAGCCGCCGCGGCCGCCCCTGGCGATGGTAACGGGGGTGTGGTCGGACAGGTCGGCGATGACAAGGCCGCTCTCGGCGTCCTTGATGACCGTCCCCAGAGGCACCTTGATGACGAGATTCTCGGCATTCTTGCCGTGGCAGAGGCTTGCGCCGCCCTTGCCGCCCTCGTCGGCGGTGTACTTGCGCTTATAACGGAAGTCCATCAGAGTGGTGAGGTGGTCGTCCACGACGAAGATGATGTCGCCGCCCCGGCCGCCGTCGCCGCCGTCCGGGCCGCCAGCGGCCACGAACTTCTCACGATGGAAGCTCACTGCGCCGTCGCCGCCCTTGCCGGCATGGAGCCAGATGGTGGCGATGTCGATAAAATTGGTTTGTGCTGCCATACAGGCCCTCCTGTTCTCAGAAAAAATTCTTCTCAGCGCTTATTTTCTGCGCTTTTATTTGAAAATAACCTCTCAGTCCGCGCTTTGGCGCGTCCAGCTCCCCTAGCGAGGGGAGCCTGATCGAGGAAGAAGAAATTCATCAAAAAGAGCCGGGCCACGAGGGTCCGGCTCTCTGTGTTGCAGATTTTAGAAAGAAGTTACTGCTTGACGCTGCACTTCTTGCCGCTCTTGCCCACGCGCTCGAAACGAACGGTGCCATCGACCAGAGCAAACAGGGTATCATCGCTGCCCTTGCCGACATTCTCACCCGGCTGGATGTGAGTGCCGCGCTGACGAACGAGGATGTTGCCGGCCAGAACGAACTGACCATCTGCACGCTTGGTGCCCAGACGCTGTGCTGCGGAATCGCGGCCGTTCTTGGTGCTGCCTACGCCCTTT
>OIWS01000980.1_pt1 | contig 31967 bp, 28 predicted proteins | sample 1587611 | NCBI WGS metagenome assembly OIWS01 (sample SAMEA3888919, study PRJEB22519) | human gut metagenome | biome: human gut; feature: human-associated habitat; material: faeces | place: Denmark | collected 2010 | reverse complement strand
GGGGGGGGGGGGGGGGGGGGGGGGGGGGGGGGGGGGGGGGGGGGGGGGGGGGGGGCGCGGCCCCGACGGGCGGGACGCCCGTCGCAGCGGACGGAAGTCCGCTGACGCCGCCCGGAGGGCGGCGGGGCTGCGCCCCGGGTTCCTGCGGCCGGCAGGGGCGCAAAAGGCCCCCGGCGGAGCCGGGGGCAGGGGGATCATTCGCCGTCCTCGCCGATGAACTCCCGGATGAGGGAGCCCTGCGGGATGAGCTCGGCGCCGATGGGGAAGAAGTGGCGGTAGCTTTCCAGCAGGCGCTCCACCGTCTCACGGTTCTCGCCGGCGTCCTCGATCTGCTCCAGCAGACCGGTAATGACAGCGGCGTACAAAAACGGCTCGTAGTCGTGGCTGGTATTGACGAAGACATCGGCGGTGCCGCTGCTGGGCTTCATGTACAGCAACTCGCCGCGCAGCACATCCTTCCACATTTGCATGGTGCCCAGCGGTGGGGTGCCGCGGTGCAGGTTATCCCGGATGATGCGGCGGGTCAGGCGAAGGTCGCGGGCATCCAGCAGGGTGTGGCCATCCTGATCCACATAGCTGGTATTGGGGTGGATGTAGATGCCGAAATTGCTGCTGGCAAGGCCCTGCCGCAGCTGCGGCTGGAGGGCATGGATGCCCTCGAAGATGAGGATGGTGTTTTCATCGTACTCCATGGGGCGGGAGAGGGGGGAGCGCTTGCCGGCGGTAAAATCGAAGATGGGGAATTCGGCGTGGCCCTCCCGCATCAGGGTATTGACGCTGGTGCTGAAGCATTCCAGATCCAAGCCTTCGATGGATTCAAAATTCTTGGTGCCGTCCTCCCACAGGGGCATCACATCCCGGTTACGGTAAAAATCATCCAGCGAGATACGCACCGCCCGCCGTCCCAGGGCGGAAAGATCGGAGACGAGAAGATTGGCGGTGGTGGTTTTGCCGGAGGAGGAGGGGCCGCACAGCAGCACGATGTGACTGCCGCTGGTCGCTACTTTTTCGGTCATGCCGCGCAGCTGGTCACGGAAGCGGCTCTCGGCACGGTCGACAAAGACCTGCGGATTTTCAAAGACGGCGCGGGAAAGCTCGCTGATCTCGCTGGTATCGCGGCGGTTGATATCGGTCATGGGGGTGGCTCCTTTCGGGGTGGGAGGATAGATGCAGGGGGCAGGGTGGGGGCCCGCAGGGCCGGCGGCGCAGCCGCCGGGGACGGGCGAAGCCCGTCGCACCGCGGAGCGGTGCCCTGTGGGCCCCATAAGCAGGCTCTAAGCTATATTATACTATACCGGCTGCAAAAATGCAGCACTCACTTTGCGTTATTTGCGGCGGCGCAGCAGACCGTAGAGGGAAAGCAGCAAAAAGACAGCTAGATCCACCAGGACGACGCTGGCGCCGGTGGGGGTGGAAAGCAGGAAAGAGGCCAGTACCCCCACCCAGAAGCAGACCACCGAAAGCACGGCTGCCCCGACCGTCACGCCGAGAAAGCTGCGGCTGATGCGCATGGCCGAAAGGGCCGGGAAGATGATAAGACTGGAGATGAGCAGGGTACCCATCAGGCGCATGCCGATGACAATGGTAACGGCAGTGAGCAAGGCCAGTACCATATTGTAGAGATTGGCGCGGATGCCGGTGGCGCGTGCAAAGGTCTCATCGAAGGTGACGGCAAAGATGCGGTGGTACAGCAGCAGGAACAGCAGCAATACAGCCAGCGAAAGCAGGACAGCCAGCTTTACATCGGCGGCGGTCATGGTAAGGATGCTGCCGAAGAGGTAGTTCATGACATCCACATTGCTGCCGCTGCTGAGGGAGGTAGCCACCACGCCAATGGCCAGCGCTCCGCTGGAAACCAGTGCAATGGCACTATCCCCGGCCAGACGGCTGCCGCGGCTGAGACGCAGCAGGAAAAACGCGGCCAGGATAACGACCGGCAAGGCAACGGCCAATGGGGCAGCCCCCAGCGCCATTGCCACCGCCATAGCGCCGAAGCCTACATGGGAAAGCCCATCGCCGATCATGGAATAGCGCTTGAGGACCAGGCTGACCCCTAAGAGCGCCGAGCAGAGCGCCACCAGTGTACCGGCGATGAGCGCCCGCTGGATAAAGGGATAGGAAAACAGGCCGGAAAGGAGATCATGCATGGCTGTCACCTCCCATCAGACGGCGGTAGAGGGGGCTTTGGCGGTATTCCTCCGCTGTGCCGTCAAAATGCTCCGCCCCCAGGTGCAGGATGCGGCTGGCATGGCGCAGGGCCTCCGGGACATCATGGGTGACCATGATGACGGTGACGCCCTGCTCGTGGTTCAGCTTGTCCACCACATCGTACAGCTCATTGGTGACGGTGGGGTCCAGCCCGGTAAAGGGCTCATCCATAAGCAGCAGGCGGCCGGCGGCGCACAGGGCCCGTGCCAGCAGCACCCGCTGCTGCTGCCCGCCGGAAAGCTCCCGGTAGCAGCGGTTTGCCAGGTCCTCCGCCCCCAGCAGGCGCAGCTTGCTAAGGGCGGTCTCGCGGTCGGTGCGGGTGTAGAAGGGGGCGTAGCCCTTGGCGGCCAGCAGGCCGCTGAGGACGACCTCCATGACCGAGGCGGGGAAATCCCGCTGGATGGGGGTCTGCTGGGGCAGATAACCAATCTCCTTAGGCGGCAGGTGGAAGTGAATATGCCCGCCGGTGGGGCGGATCAGTCCCAGGATGCCTTTGAGCAGGGTGGATTTGCCCGCACCGTTTTCGCCCACGATGGCAAGGTAATCCCCCTCCTGCACTGAAAGCTCCAGATGGGAGAGGACGCACTTGCCCTCGTACCCCAGCGAAAGATCGCAGCATTGAATCAGGGTCATGGGGTTTCCTCCTTTGCCAGGCAGGCGGCGCATACGCCGTAGAGAATGGTATTTTTATAATCCAGCAAAAAGCCGTGGTGCTCCCGGATGTGTTCCGAGAGTGCCTCCAGTTGGCTGCAATCCAAGTGGAACAGCCGCCCGCAGCACTCGCACACCATGTGGGGATGCAGGTGGCAGTCGTGGTGGTCGCCGACATATTGGTAGCAGGCGGCTGCACCCTCCGCGGGGGAGAAGCGACGCAGCTGCCCGGCGGCCGTCAGGCGCTCCAGGTGGCGGTAAACGGTGGCCTTGCTGACCCTTTGCTCCCGCAGGATGGCACAAAGGGCCTCGGCGGTGACGGGGCCGGCAAGATTCTGCATGGTTTGCAGAATCAAAGCGCCCTGGCGGGTTTGATAGCTTTCTTTCATGGAGGTTCCTCCTATCGGAGAATTTGAATTTGAAACTTATTCTCAAATTAGTGCTATTGTAATGCAGGGGGAGGGATTTGTCAAGCACCGAAAAAGAGGAGCCGGGCGGCTCCTCTTTTGGAGAGGGATTCAGTTTAGAACAGGATCGGGAAGACCTCGGAGAGGGCCAGCCCGCCGAGGAAGGAAAGCAGATTGGCAGAGAGGGCGTAAAGGGCGGCATGGCGGCGCACGGCAGGGTCCTTGCGGTCGGTGCCGGGCAGCAGGTAGGCATAGGCGGCAGCCTCAATGCCGGTGACGGCCAGCTCCAGCAGGATGTACCAGAAGATGATGGCCCCGCGGCTGGTTTCCCGGGCGCCCCAGTACAGCAGGGAGGCGTTCAGCAGGCACTGGGTGATGAGATTGGCGACGCCGATGAACAAAAGCTGGCTGCCCTTGCGGTATTTCCAGCCCCACGCCAGCGCCAGCTCGATGACGAGGGTGATGCCCAGCCGCCCGAAGAAACCGACGATCTGCTGATGCGAGCCGTCGGCTTTATCCAGCATGACGGTGCCGGTGGGGAGAGGGTCGCCGTTGGGATCAGTGAGAGTAAGCGCAGCAACTTCGGCGGGGGATTTGCCGCCCAGATCCAAACGGTAGACGCTGTCAAAGGCATAGCGCTCGGTGACAGTGCTGCAAAGGAAGGTGTCGCTTTCGGGGAAGTAGAGCAGCAGCTTAAAGCGCTCCGGAGGGAAATAGCGCCATCCGGCTTCGTCATCGCCGTGGCACTGCTCGAACAGATCCTCGAGGAAATAGTAGCCGTCGGGGTCCTTGTAGTCCACGAATTTCTGCCATGCGGGATAGGCGGGGTCCTGCTCGCCCTGCTCCAGTACATAACCGGGGATCTCGCTTCCCGGCTGATGGACCCGGTGGGGGCCATAGGCATCCACCTCGGCCAGCATGGTGACGTAGTAGTCCTCATCCGGCATCCCGGTAAAGGTGAAGCTGGCGCTGGGCTTGGGACCGGTATCCGCCATGGCGATGCAGCACAGCACTGTGGCCGCAATGAGAAAGGCCAGTAGGGAACGAAGTGATTTTTTCATGGGGTCCTCCTTCTTTTTTGCTGCCCGAAAGGGAAACGGCAGCCCGCGGTTTTTCCGGCCGACGGGGTCGGCTCTTTTCGGGCACTTTGCTGTCGGGGGCCTTCCCTTGCAAGAGAAAGCCCGGCATCATCATTATAACAGGGGCGGGAAAAGCAGTAGAACAAGGTTCTGTAAATAAAGTGCGGCATTTCTGTGAATTCCCTGCAAGGATTGCAAGAAAAGATAGAAATGTCGCAAATTATTTTATTAGCCGGTTACCAGCCCATTGATGCCATGCTTGGCATTCACGGCCTTGGCCTTTTCGATATTGGCAAGGTGCTGCTGATAGGTGACGGCGTAGTAGTGGGTGTATTCCACATCGGTGACAAAGAAATAATAGGGGGTGTCATTGGGGTGCAGGGAGGCATCGAAGGCATCGAGGCCCGCATTGGCGATGGCGCCGATGGGCAGACCGTTGCGGTCATAGGTATCGTAGGCATCCAGCACCGCCTGTGGCACATTGTCATTGTAGTAGGGCTCCACATAGTCCCAGATGAAATTATTGGTGGTGCAGCTTTGCAGCATGGGGTATTCGCTGGCATTGGAAAGGCGGTTGTGGAATACCGAGGAAACATTGTACATCTCCTCCACGCTGGCGCTTTCCTTCTGCACGATGGAGGCGAAGATGACCCATTCCTCCAGGGTAAAGCCGCTGTCCTTCAGAGCCGTTTTGTTTTCCTCGGTCAGCACCTTTTTCTCGAACTCCCGCAACTGGGTGGTGACGATATCCCGTGCGGTGGCATCGGTGTAGAAGGAGTAGGTCTCGGGATACAGGAAGCCCTCCAGGACGGTCAGCTTATCGGGGTCGGTACTGATATCCTTCATCCAGTCAAAGTCATAATCGGTGGCGTTTGCCGCCGCCAGATATTCCTCCTCGGTGCATAAGCCCGCTGCGGCTGCCGCCTTTGCCATCTGGAAGGAGTTCCAGCCCTCCGGCAGGGTGAGGGTCACCGTTTCCCGGTAGCTGACGGTGGAGCAAAGCGCCGCGATCAGCTCCTCGTAGCTGCTGCCTTTTTCCAGCGTGAAGTCGCCGTACTGGTAGTTTCCATCCCCACCATGGGTGCGGCTGTACAGCTTAAAGAGGGTGGTATTGCCGATCAGGCCGGCGTCCTTCAGCTCTTGGGCGATGGCGGAGGTACCGCTGCCCTGCGCAATGGAAACGGTAACGGTCTCGCCGGTTTTTTTGCCGCCGTTTATCTCGCCCGTCACCGTGATGACCCCCACCGCAATGAGCAGCAGGAGGAGCAGCAGGATGACGAACCCGATCCGGCGTTTTTTGTATTTATTACTGGCCATAGCGTAAGCTCCTGTCTTTTTATAGGATAAAATGCAGAATAGTTCTTTTATTATACCCGCAATCGGGGCAAAAATCAACCGCGGGCATAGGATGGCGGGAGGTGATCCATTGTGCTGAAGGAAATTTTATGGCTGTTGGCAGGATATTTGGCAATCATCGGGCTGGTGCGGGTAGTGGCGGTGCTGGTGGATCTGATCGCCCCGCCCAAAGCGCCACAGGGCTGCCGACTGTACCTGCGGGTGCCGGAGGACGCCGACTATACCGAAAGCAGCTTGATAGGCTGCTGCCGCCTGCTGCACCGCGGAGAAACGGGCGGGCTGCCCTGCACCGTGCTGCTGCCGCTGGAGCCGGAGGCACGGGAGATCTGCCGGCGGTACTGCCGGGACCGGGATATTGATACTTTGGATTTGCCCCAGGCAGAAAAATGGTGTATGATAAAGGAAAATGATTGATAAGCGCAGGGATGCTTTTTGGCGGGGAAAACCGGATGATGGCAAGAAGGCGCCCGCAGGCAGGCTGATGCCCGGCGCAGACGGGCTGATGCCTGTCAAGGGGCGGCGACGCAGCCAGCGCCGATTTTAGCCGCCAAAAGCGGATTTGCGCATACCAAAAGGAAAGGACGGTGAGCCGCAAAGCAATGGAACAGGAGCTGGAAAAGATCTCCGGGACGGTGGAGGATGTGACCTACCACAACGAAGAAAGCGGCTTTACCGTGCTGCTGGTGGATGTGGACGGTGACCCTGTGACAGTGGTGGGCGAGGTGCCGGAGATCGCCGAGGGGGAAGAAATTACCGCGACTGGCAGCTATAAGGTGCACGGCACCTACGGGGTGCAGTTCCGCGCGGAGCTTATAGAGCGCACCCTGCCCGCCACCGCCGGGGCCATCCGCAAGTACTTATCCTCCGGGGCGGTAAAGGGTCTGGGCCCCGCGCTGGCGGGGCGCATTGTGGCACGCTTCGGTGATGATACCCTGACCATCATTGAGAAGGAGCCTGAACGCTTGACTGAGGTGCGGGGTATCTCAGCTGAAAAGGCCCGAAAAATAGGGGAGGAATACCAGCGGCAGTTCGGCATCCGCAGCGTGATGAGCCTGCTGGCTTCCCTGGGGCTGCCGGCGGCGACGGCGATAAAGGCCTGGCGGCGCTGGGGCGCCAATACCGCCGATGTGCTGAAAAGTGACCCTTACGCTCTCTGCTGCGAGGAGATCGGGGTGGAATTTGAGGAGGCGGACCGTATGGCGGCGCACTTTGGTGTGGCGGGGGAGGACCCCTGCCGCCTGGGGGCGGGCTTGCAGTACATCCTGCGGGTCAATAGCCGCAGCGGCCACACCTGTCTGCCCAAAGGAAAGCTGCTTTCTCTTGCCACGGAATTTTTGCAGGCGGCGCCGGAGGGGCTGGAGAATACCCTGGCAACACTGATAGAAGACAACACCCTGGCGGCCTATGCCGTGGGGGAGAAGGAATACATCTACCTGCAGCCGCTGTACCGGGCGGAAAGCTATGTGGCCAGCCGGGTGTGCATTGCGCTGCAATTACAGCCGCCCCGGCTGGAGCCAATGGAGGACGAGCTGGACGAGCTGGAGCAGGCACAGGGCATTACCTACGACCCGGTGCAGCGCCGCGCCATTGCCGAAGCGGTGCAGAGCCGTCTGTTTATCCTGACCGGCGGCCCCGGCACCGGCAAGACCACCACTCTGCGGGGCATCCTGGCGCTGCTGGAGCAGCGGGGCGAAAAGGTGGCGCTGGCGGCTCCCACCGGCCGTGCCGCCAAGCGCATGGCGGAGATCACCGGGCGGGAGGCCAGTACCATCCACCGGCTGCTGGAGGTGGAGCCAAAAACCGAGGTGCTGACCTTTAAGCGCGGGGAAAAGAACCCCCTGCCCGCCGATGCGGTCATCGTGGATGAAATGTCGATGGTGGATACCCTGCTGATGGAGCACCTGCTGCGCGGGATGCGGCTGGGCGCCCGGCTTATTATGGTGGGGGACAGTGACCAACTGCCTTCCGTTTCCGCCGGCAATGTTCTGCGGGATCTCATCCAAAGCGGGCTGGTGCCCTGTATTCATCTGGAGCGGGTATTCCGCCAGGCGGCGGAAAGTCTGATCGTTACCAACGCTCACACCATTGTACGGGGCGAGATGCCGGACCTTGGCTGCCGCACAGGGGATTTCTTCTTCCTGGAGCAGCCGGATGCCTTTGCCCAGCAACGGCTGGTGGTGGATCTTGTCAGCCGCCGCCTGCCAAAAAGCTATGGATACGATCCGCTGCGGGATATCCAGGTCATTACCCCGGCCAAGCAGGGCCCGCTGGGCACCCGGGAATTGAATCGCCTTTTGCAAGGAAAACTGAATCCGCCCGAACGCGGCAAAGGCGAAGCCACCCTGATGGGCCGCACGCTGCGGGAGGGCGATAAGGTGATGCAGATCCGCAATAACTACGATATCATATGGCAGCAGCCGGATGGTACCGCCGGGACCGGTATTTTTAATGGAGATATGGGCATTATTGAGATGCTGGACCCCGGCAGTAAGACCATTCAGGTACGGTTTGAGGAAAAGCTGGCGACCTATTCCTTTGAGAACCAGGACCAGCTGGAGCACGCCTATGCCGTGACGGTGCATAAAAGCCAAGGCAGCGAATTTGAGGCTGTGGTGATGCCGCTGGAGCGCCGCCACCCCAAGCTGCATTACCGCAATTTGCTGTATACCGCCGTAACAAGGGCGAGAAAGCTGCTTATTATGACCGGACAAAAGGAAACGGTGTATGCCATGGTGCAGAATAACCGCCGCACCCTGCGCTATACCAATCAAAAAGAGATGCTGCAGGAGATGTGCGATGAGTGACCATGTGACGCTGCGGGAAATAGTGACCAACCTGCTGTACCCGCCGCGGTGTCTGCTGTGCGGGACGCTGTGCGGCTGGGAGGAACTGCTGTGTGAGAGCTGCCAGAAGCAACAGCCGCAGGCAGGGGAATTTTTCTGGGAGCCGGAGGTATTCGGCTGCCGGGGAATACTATGGTGCGCCCGGTATGAGGGGGCCTTTCGCGCCGGGATGGAGCAGCTGAAATTTGAGGGCGTGCGGGAAAGCCTGCCGCTTTTTGGCGGGATGCTGACGGAAGCAGTGCGGCAAAGCGGCCTGCTGCCGCAGCTGACGGCTGTGACCTATGTGCCCATGCCGCCGGAGCGGGAACGCCACCGGGGGTATAATCAATCCAAACTGCTGGCGCAGTACCTGGCGAAGGAGCTGGGGCTGCCGCTGCGGGAGGGAGTACTGGCCCGGGATGGCCGAGCGACCGCCCACGCGGCGGCGGGCCGGGCGGCCCGCATCACGCTGGCGAAGGAAAGCTACCGGGCCGGGGAAAGGAAGCTGCCGCCCGGTGAGCATATTCTGCTCATTGACGACATTATTACCACCGGGGCAACGATGGAAAACTGCGCCGCGCTCCTGCTGGCGCAGGGCGCCGAAAGCGTGACTGCTGCGGCGGTGCTGCGTACCCCCCGGCCGGAGGGCAAAAAACTAGAGGGCAATAAAGGGTAAATTGTGAATTTACTGCGAAATGTGCCGCCCCGGCTTTGACATTATCAGATGATAATGGTATGATAAATTCATAAATGGGAAAGGTCGCCCCGGCGGCCAAAGCTACAGCGAAATGAGGGAATATCAAGGTGTTTGCAAATGATATCGGAATTGACCTGGGTACCGCTACGACCCTGATCTATATAGCCGGAAAAGGCATTGTTCTGCGGGAGCCTTCCATAGTGGCGATGGATGAGCGCAACGGGCAGGTGCTGGCCGTGGGCGATGAAGCCTACACGATGCTGGGCAAGACTGCTTCGGATATCCGGGTGGTGCGCCCCCTGGAGGATGGCGTCATCAGTGATTATGAGGTGACCGAGCAGATGCTCAAGCACTTCTTTGCCAAGGTGAACCCCAGCCGGGTTTTTAAGCCCCGGGTGTGCGTCTGCGTGCCCAGCGCCATTACCGAGGTGGAGTCCCGTTCCGTCATTGATACGGTGATGTCCAGCGGCGCCCGCAATGTTTACCTCATTGAGGAGCCGGTCGCGGCTGCCATTGGCGCGGGGATGGATATTACCCGTCCCGGCGGCATCGTGGTGCTGGATATCGGCGGCGGCACCAGCGATATCGCAGTGCTTTCCCTAAACGGCATCGTCTGCAAGAGCTCGGTGAAGATGGCCGGCAACAAGATGAACGCGGCCATTGTGCGGTATGTGCGCAGCACCTACAATGTTCTTATCGGCGATTCCACCGCCGACCGCGTCAAGCGGGAGATCGGTACCGTGTGGACTGAGGGCCAGCCTGAAAAGACCGTAGAGGTGAAGGGCCGCAACCTGGTGACCGGCCTGCCGCAGAAGATCACCCTTTCCAGCTACGAGCTGGAGATGCCGCTGCGCATCGAGGTGGAGCGCATCATCACGGCGCTGCAATCGGTGATGGAGCAGACCCCGCCCGAGCTGGTGGCGGATATTGAGAAAAACGGCCTGCTGATGACCGGCGGCGGCGCCATGCTGGATGGTTTGGATAAGCTCATTACCAGCCGGGTGCGCATCCGGGCGCATTTGGCCGAAAATCCCATCGAGGCAGTGGCCATCGGTACCGGCAAGAGCTTTGAGTATCTGGGTAAGCTGTATGACGGGTTTGTCAGCTACACCAACTATTCCAGCCGGTAACCGTTAAATTGAATAAAAATAGGAGACTCTTCCGCAGGGGAGAGTCTTTTTTATAGCCATGAAGCAAAAACTACACAAGTATGTACCATTTCTTCTTCTTGATTTTATGAACTTTGACAAGATACAATATATTTGTCCATGGATAGAACATAAGAAAGAAAGGCGACTGCAATATGAGGAATGTCACCGATGAATTTGTAAAATTTGCGTTGGAATATGCCGATTATGATAAGATCCCGGCGGAAGTGATCCATGAATCCAAGCGGGTACTGCTGGATGGACTGGGAAACGCGCTGGGCGGCATTGCTTCCGATAAGGGCAAGATCGGTATAATGTTTGCACGCCGGCAGGGGAGCAACGGTGCGGCCAGCCTGATCGGCGTAGGTGGAAAATCTTCCGCGGCTGTGGCGGCTTTCTGCAATGCGGAGCTGTGGAACGGCCTGGATATGGACCCTGTGCCCCATGTTCCACCCATCGTGATCCCTGCCATTCTGGCAGTGGCGGAGGAGCGCGGCTCCACCGGCAAGGAGCTGCTGGCGGCACTGTGTGTCGGCCAGGAGATAGCCCGGCGGCTTTCCCGCGTGCTGCTTAGCATTATGACAAAGTCCATTATGAAATACGGCAAGACTCCGGACTTCTTCGGCAACAGCAATGAGCATATCATTGGCGCTGCGGTGGGCTGCGGTATGCTGATGAAGCTGAACGAGAAGCAGATGCGCAATGCCATCGGCATCGCGGCCTATTACTGCTCGCTGGGCGTCTGCCGCGACTGGGAATCTACCTCCCCCAAGTCCATGATCAAATATGTGCCGGTTTCCTGGATGGCCCAGGGCGCGGTGCAGGCGGCCGAGATGGCCGAGCTGGGCTATACCGGAAATGAGTATACCCTGGATAGTGAATACGGCTTCCCTCATATTTACTGCCGGGAGCCGGATGTATGGGACCCCGAAAAGGTAGTGGAGGAACTGGGCTCCCGCTGGTTCTTTACCGAGTATCACTATAAACCATACCCTGTGTGCCGCTACCTCCACAGTGTGCTGGATGCCTTTGCGATCCTGCAGGAAAAATACCACTTCTCCCCGGAGCAGATCGAGGCGATCGACTGCCATACCGCGGCCTTTGTGGCGAATCCCGATCAGTATTCCGTGGCTAATCAGGTAGATGTGCAGTTCAGCGGACCCATCGCTATGGCGCTGGAGGCCTTTGGGTACAAGCCCGGCCCGGCCTGGCAGGATAAGATCGCACTGAATGACCCGCGGCTGCTGGCCTTTGCCAAAAAGGTGACCATGCATGTGGCTCCTGAGTATGCCGAGCTGCGCCGCAAGGATCCCCTGAGCTGGTACGGCCGGGTGGAGGTGACCGTAGGCGGTCAGGTATACACCGAATCGGTGGATTATTCCCGCGGTACCAATAAGGATGGCTACCGCCTGACCGATGAGGAGATCCAGGACCGTTTCCGCCTGGGCGCTAACTGCATCCTGCCCGACTATAAGGCCGAAAAGGTAATAGCCGAAACGGCCCAGCTGGAAAACGCGGCAAACCTGACCGCATTGTTTGAAAATCTCTGTCTTTGATCGAATCATTTGATATACATTCCAATGAAAGGGAGGAAAAATAAATGGCTAACGCAAAAGAAACCAGATCTGTAAAAAATAATATTGGTTTAGCGCTTTTTATCCTGATCCTCGTGGCAATGTTCTTTATCCCCACCTCTGAGACCTTGACTGCGGCGGGCCGCAATTCGCTGGGCCTGCTGCTGGCTACCATCGTCTGTATGCTCACCGGCGGTCTGCCCATCGGCGTACTGTGCATGCTGGTCATTCCGCTTATGTATATCTGCGGCTGTGTGGAAACGCCTGCGGCTGCGCTGGCTGGCTTCCAGAACCAAAGTGCCTTCTTTATGCTGGCAAGCTTTGGCCTGACCTGTGCCGTGACCAGAGTGCCCCTTTCCCGCCGCTTGATGCGCGGCATCATCACCAAAGCGGGCAGAAATGTCAATACTGTTCTGCTGGCTATCATGCTGTGCTGCGGCCTGCTTTCTTCCATCGTTTCCAATATCGCCGCCTGCTCGGCGTTCATCCCGCTGGTGCTGGATTTCCTCAGCATCTATGAAAATGAGGACGAGCGCAAGCGCACCGGCCGCTGCATGCTCATCGCCCTGCCCACCGCTTCCATGATCGGTGGTATGATCACTCCCGCCGGCGGTGCGGTGAATGTCATTGCCATCACCTATCTGGAGAACCTGGCTGGCGTGAATGTCACCTTCCTGGATTGGGTCGCTATCTTTGGGCCTATCGCCATTGTGGCATTTATTGCGGCTTACTTCATCATCCGCGCGGTCTTTAAGCCCGCAGAGCTCACCCAGGATGCCATCCATCATTACCTCAGCAAGCTGGAGATTCCGGAGAAGATCGGCAAGGATGAGATTCGTGTCTGTGTGATCATCGCTGCTATGCTCATCTGCTGGATCCTAGGCACCTGGTTCAGCTTCTTCAATATCATGGTGGTCGCCATGGTAGGTGTTGGCATCATGATGCTGCCCGGCATTGGCGTCTTTGGTTGGAAGGATTTCGTTAAGGAAGTCAACTGGACCGCCTTCTTCATGCTGGGTACCCTCATCGGCCTTACCGGCCTGCTGCGTACCAACGGCGTGGTAAAGTGGCTCACCAGCATTATGGATCTGAGCTCCATTGCCACCTCCGACTTCGTATTTGTCTTTGTTCTGGCGCTCATCGGCTTCCTCATCCTTATTGTCATGCCGGTAGGCCCTACGCTGGTCACTACCCTGGCAGTTCCGCTGGTGGCGGTTGCTGCTGCGGCCAATATGAGCCCTGTTATGCTCATCTGCACTACCGTAATGTGCGCCACCTGCTGCTTCCTGTTCCCCATTGATGTAGTGCCGCTGCTGACCTACGGCTATGGCTACTATGAAATGGCGGATATGCCAAAATCCAATGCAATCATCCAAGTGATCCTTTGCCTGCTTTCGGCAATCTGGCTGCCGGTTATCTGTGGGATGCTGTTCTGAGCAAGAACGACAGATGACAACAGTCCTGGCGGTTGCCGGACGGAGGATTATCTGATAGACTTGATGTATAGCAGGGGGCTTGGCCCCCTGCTGTACAGCGGGGAAAGGATGGGCAGACAATGACATTGCTACAACTACGGTATTTCAAGGCGGTATGCGAATTCCACAGCGTGACCAAGGCGGCGGATGAGCTTTTCATCTCCCGTACAGCCATTTCCCGCTCCATCAATGCGCTGGAGCAGGAATTGGGCATTGTGCTTTTTACACACACCACCACAGGCCTGGAGCTGACGGATGATGGAAAGATCATCTATGAGCGGATCAATGAGGTGCTGGGCCGCATCTGCGCCATCGAGCAGGTAGCCCAACAGTTGGCGGAGGGCCCGAAGCGCCAAATCGTGAATGTCGGCCTGACCCCCTTTACCTCGCAAAGAATTTTCCCGGATTTCTATCAAAAGTTCCACGAAAATTACCCCAATATCACGCTGGCGGCCACCGAGAAAAATAATCTGGAAGCAAGGGCCCTGCTGGCGGAAGGTTCGATCGATGTCATCTTTACAACGGATATCTGCTACGATACCGAAAACTGTGATATTCTGTCACTGGGACGGGCGGAGCAGGTGCTTTATGTTTCCAAGCAAAACCCACTGGCCCAGCGAAAAAGCATCAAAACAGAGGACCTGCGCCTGCTGCCGCTGGCTATGCTCAGCAAATACCTCCAGCGGGAACGGGAGCTTACTTCCCGGCTGGATTCAATAGGCTGCCCGCCTAATATCGTGATGCGGCTTTCCCAAATCAGCGCCCTGCAAAGCATTGTGGAGCGTGACCTGGCCTGTGCAGTGCAGATCCGGGGCAGCTTTTCTTCCCCAAATGTGGTGGGGATCCCCTTTGAACCGACGCTGCCGGTATCGCTGGCGCTGATATGGAATAAGCGCCGGGCGGAGACTTCCGCTGTCAAAACCGTGATCGATTTTGCCAGAGCGTTCTATGAGGAAACGGCGGAGGAACGCTCTTGAAAAAACACAAAAGGAGCAACCAATGGATAAACAATATTACGAAGAGGCCTGCTGGCTGAAGGTCTACGATGGGTGCGAGCTACTCATTATCGGCAGCGGCGCGGCCGGACATTCCGCGGCAATTGCTGCGGCCCGGGCCGGCTGTAGGAATATCATCCTGATGGATCGCTATGGCTATTCCGGCGGCGATGTGACCGGCGGATATGTCATTATGGTTCCGGATCTTTCCTGGTACGATAAACAGTTTGTAAAGGGTCTGCAGGAGGAGTGGTTCCAGCGCATGAAGCACATCCCCGGTGCCGTGCGCGGCCCGGAGGGCGCCCAAATGGGCAGCACCGATCCCCTTCTTTGCGATAGCTGGAAGGCAATCCACGACTGCTGGAGCCGTGGAGAGGATTCCCCTCACCGGCTGGTACGCTCGGTCTATTTTGAACCGAACCAGCTAAAAATTGAACTGGATAAGATGCTGCTGGAGGAGCGGCAGTCTATCCAGGTGCTGTACCACAGTACTGGCGTATGTCCCATTATGGATGGGAACACTGTAAAGGGTGTAGTATTTGAGAGTAAGGAGGGCCGTCAGGCTATCTTTGCCAAGGCGGTTATCGATGCAACCGGCGATGGAGATATCTTCTCCCAAACCGGCGCGCCCTTCGCCAGCTTGGCGGATGCGGAGACCCGTTCCAGCACCACGGCGCTGGTTTGGCGCATCGCGGGCATCAATTGGGATCTCTTTGAGGAATGGAAGCGTACCCGGCCTGAGGCCTTTGCGGCGTTGCGCGGCAGCATCAGCAAGGTCGCCGGATTCCGGGCCATGCCGCTGCCCACCAATTCCAATGAGATGTGCTGGATCAATAACTGGCACGCCGAAAAGGACTGTACCAAGATCAAGGATCAAACCGAGACCGAGATGGCGACCCGCGCCAGTATGCGGGAGGTGTTGGCCTATCTGAAGGAAGCTGTCCCCATGGCGTTCCGCAATGCATATCTTTATGATATTGCGCCGCAGCTGGGTGCCAGGTGCAGCCGCAGGCTGACCGGTGAGTATGTGATGTCCGCGAATGACTGGGCCTTTGCGCATGAGTTTGAGGATGTTATCGCCTGGCACAGCACCATCTGCTCCATCAATGATTGCGGACCGGTCGAGATCCCCTACCGGGCCATTGTTCCGCAGAAGGTGGAAGGCTTGCTGTGCCCCGGCAGACATATTTCGGCGGATGATGTGGCCATCGACTGGCTGAATCTGATCCCCCAGTGCGTTGGTACTGGCCAGGCCGCCGGCGTAGCCGCGGCGGTGGCGCTTTCTCAGGGCACCAGCCTGCGTGGTGTGGATATCCGGCGAGTTCAGGATATCCTGGTGGAACAGGATGTTCCACTGCCGAGAAACGAAAAGTTTCTTTCGATCGATAAGGGCTATCAGGAGCTGGTGGAGGAGAAAAAGCACGGCCTCTACACCAAGCTGGCCGCTAAGGCTCGTGAAAATGCCAAGCACCTGGAGTCGTTCCATCAGTGGTAAATCAGCGGTGCGGGATTGTCCCACGCCAAAAGCATACCGGGCAGCGGAATGGCTGCCCGGTTTTCTGCGTTTTTTGCCCTTACACCTTCTGCGGTTTTGCCGCTGCGGATGCTGCTTCTGCTATAATTCCAGCAGAAACAGGGGCGCCGCCCGCAGGGCGGTTCGGCGAAGCCGAACCCGGCGGCTGTGCCGCCGAAGCCGTCCGCAGGACGGCTTGCCCTGCGGGCGGCTTGCGAAACCCACCAATTCGCAAAAAACCGCCGCAGCGGCTCACCATAGGCTAAGCTGCTGCAGCGGCGTTTCGTACTCATGCAGATATTGAAGGATGGCGTTGTTATTGTGCAGGATCCCGGCGGCTTCGCACTGTGCATGGAATAGCCGCATCAGCCGGTCGTTGTGGGGACTGGTCACCTCATAACGGTCGCCGTAGGTGCGGCGGTAACGCTCGCTCAGGCCAGGAAACAGCTCATCCAGTTGGGTGTAAAAGTATTCCCGGTTGCCCTCCCGCAGCGTCAGCCCCATGCCAAAGCAGAGAATCCCCCGTACACCGGCTTCTTCACAGCGGTCCAGCAGGGTGGAGATATTCTCCTCGGTATCGTTGATAAAAGGCAAAATGGGGGAAAGCCACACCACCGTGGGAATGCCGGCCTTTTGCAGCTCCCGCAGTACCTCACAGCGGCGGGCGGTAGTGCACACATTCGGTTCCAGCTTGCGGCACAGCGTCTCATCAGCTGTGGTCAGGGTCATCTGTACCACGCATTTGGCGTTCTGTTGGATGCGGCTCAGCAGGTCAAGATCCCGTAGGATCAGGTCACTTTTGGTGATAACGGTAAAGCCGCAGCCATAGCGCTCCACCACCTCCATCGCCCGGCGGGTCAGCCTTAGCTCCGCCTCCAGCGGCAGGTAGGGGTCGGTCATGGAGCCGGTCCCCACCATGCAGGGGGCCCGGCGGCGCCGCAGGGCGTCCTCCAGCAGTTCCACGGCGTTCTGCTTTACCTCCACATCCTCAAATGCATGGTCGATGTGATAGCACCGGCTGCGGGAATCACAGTAGATACACCCATGGGTGCAGCCCCGGTACAGGTTTATATTTCCCCCGGCGGAAAGGATCCCCTTAGCCATTACATAGTGCATGCTGCCACTCCTTTATTGTTGTCCCCGCTTTTTCCAGATGATCGCCAGCGCCACCCCACCGATGATAACGATGCCGCCGAGGATACAGAGGATATCAGCAAAGATGATCGGGAACCGGAAGGCGGCGGACATGCCGCCCATACCGCTCATGTTGTCCCAGAAGCCCTGCATGCCCCACGCACTGTTCTGCATGGAAAGAATACTGCCAAAGCCGAAGCGCGCCAGCAGCCCCACCAGCAGGATCCCCAGCCCCTGCGCCGCCACAATATACCCGGCAATATAGCCTTTCTCCCGGAACAGCCGCCCGATATGCCGGGGCAGATGATCCAGCCATTCCGGGGTGGGGGCGGGCTGCCGTACCGTTTCCGCTTCCGTGTAAGGGCGTTCCGGCTCTTCTTTGCCCAGCAGCAGGGTATCGGTGGAAATACCCAGTGCCGCCGCCAGCGCAATGATGCGTTCGGCGTCGGGGGTGGCTTCGCCGGTCTCCCATTTGCTGATGGCCTGACGGCTGACCCCCAGCCGCTCCGCCAGCCCCTCCTGCGAATAACCCGCTTTTTTACGGTAGTATGCAATACGCTCTCCCAGTGTCATATTCTTCTCCTTTCGGGATAGTGGCTTATCTTGTAATCCTATCATAGAGGAAAATGCGGTGGCAGGCCACCGCTTTTCGTTGGATTTTCCGCAACCGACGGTTGCAAAGGGGCATTACAACTCAAAATCGAAGGCCGAACGCTCGGTCATTACCTCATGCACAAAGTCGGAAGCCGCTACATGCAGCGGATGATTTTTATAGCTCTTCAGCGCCGCCAGGTCGTCAAAATCCGCGGTCAGGCACACATCGTACTGGTGGCTGTTGCAGTCCCGGTCGATGCGCAGCCCATGCAGCCCCTCTATTTTTCCATTGAGTCCCTCCAGCTTTTCCTTCATCTGCCGGGCGTTTTCCTCTTTGTTTTCGTCCTTTAGGCGGTACATTACGATATGCCGTACCATATAAAATCACACTCCTTTATTTTTTCCAGTATACCCGCCGGGCGGTGATACCGTCAAGCCCCGGCGCATACAAATAGCAGAAGAAGCGGCAAAAGGAGGCATGGCCCATGACATGGTGGAAGCGGCTTTTGGTGATGGTGCTGGCGGCAGTACTGCTGATAAGTGCGGTGTGGTGGGGCAGCGGACGCATCATTCCGGCAATGCGCAGACTGTCGGTCTCGCAGGAGGTGCGCCTTCCGGTGCTGATGTACCACGGCGTCCATTCCAATCCTAAAAAGGCAGGGGATTATGTCATTACGCCGCAGGCCTTGGAGGAGGACCTCCTTTATTTACAGCGGCAGGGCTGCACCACCGTGGTGATGAGTGATCTCATCGCCTATGTGCAGCAGGGCGCGCCTTTGCCGGAAAAGCCAGTGATGATCACCTTTGATGACGGCTACTATAATAATTACCTGAATGCCTACCCGCTGCTGCAAAAAAATCAGATGAAAGCCGTTATCTCCATCATCGTGGGGGAAACCGATAAATACAGTGAGCTGGATGAAAATAAGGAAAATTACTCCCACATTACTTGGGATATGATCAACGAAATGATGGAAAGCGGCCTCATTGAGATCCAGAACCACACCTATAATCTGCACAAGACCGGGAATCCCCGCCGCGGCGCCGCCCAGCGCAAGGATGAAACCACTGAACAGTATTTTGCCGCCGTGGGCGCCGATCTGCAAAAAGCACAGGACCGCATCGAGGAGATGACCGGCTGGCGGCCCAATACCTTTACCTATCCGTTTGGCTCCTACAGCCGCCACAGCCAGGAATTGCTGGAGCAGCTGGGCTTTGCCGCTTCCCTCGGTGTGGAGGGCAAGCCCTGCTGCCTTACCCGGGATCCCGCCTGTCTCATCCGCATCCCGCGCTATACCCGCACCAGCCAAAAAACCGCCGAGGAGCTGCTCTGCCATTTCTGGGATTGAGCAGAGGGCGCGCGGCTGCGCCGCCCTCCCTCTGTACCGGACTTTCCCATCCGGCACGCGCGTACCCGCCAGGATTTCCACCCCTTGAAAAACCCTCCTTTTGGTGTATAATATAGGGCAGTAAATCCAAAGGAGGATACCGCCTTGCCAAAAGAGATCGTCGGTATCGGCGCGGCCAATGTGGATATCATGGGTGAAAGCGCCGCCAGACTGGTGATGGAGGACAGCAACCCCGGCACCCTTTCGGTTTCCGTGGGGGGCGTCACCCGCAATGTCTGTGAGAATACGGCCCGATTGGGGCTGCCTACCCGCCTTATCACCACGGTGGGGGAGGACATGTACGGCGAAAAGATCCGCTCCTGGTGCCGGGAATGCGGCATCGCCACCGATAGCTTTATCACCCTGCCCGGGAAAAACAGCTCGTCCTATGTTTCCATCCACCGCAGCGATGGCGAAATGGCCGTCGCCCTCAGCGATATGCGCATTCTGCAGGAGCTGACCCCTGCCCGGTTGGAACCCATGCGGGACAAGCTCTCAGCGGCGGCTGCTATCGTGGTGGATGGCTGCCTGCCGCAGGAAACGCTGCGCTATATTATCCGCACCTTCGGGGGCAGTGTCCCCATCTTCGCCGATCCCGTTTCTACCGCCTACGCCCGCCGGATGCGTCCGGTGCTGCGGGGCATCGATACCCTGAAGCCCAACCGTTTGGAGGCCGAGATTCTTTCCGGCCGTTCTATCCGCTGCGAGGCGGACTACTTCCGGGCAGCGGAGGGCATTTTGGCGCAGGGGGTGCGCCGGGTTATCATCAGCGCCGGTTCCCGGGGCTGCTACTATGCCGATAACATGGGCCAGCGGCTGTGGAGCCGTACCCGTCCCCTGCAGCAGGTGGAAAACGCCACCGGCGCGGGCGATAGCTTCATGGCGGGGCTGCTGTACAGCGCGGCGCAGCGCTACTGGCTGGGGGATACCATGGACTTTGCCATGGGTGCGGCGCTGGCGGCTTTGCAGGCCCGCACCACCATCAATCCAGCGATCAGTCCGGAGCTCATTTGGCAGCTGGTGCGGGAGCAGAAGCGCCCCCGTACCCCGGTGATCCCCACCGGTCTTACAGGGAAATAATGCCGCAAGATAGTTCTTTTGTGATGAATCCGGCGGCAAAATAGTAGGCTCTTTGGCGGTATGTGTAAAAAGCATGCCGCTTTTCTTTGCAATTTTGGTGATTTGCTGCTTGCGTAAACTGTACTAAAATGGTATAGTATAAACATTCAGGAATAAGTGCAATACATTTCCGGAATAAACTCTTGTTAAACTCTTGACAACTTGTGAGAAGTAGAATACAATAAGCATGACAAAAAAGGCCTGGCCTGTGCACAGTCCACAAGTCTTGTGAAAAATGTGTCCAAGACGGCATAAAGCACAGCAAAAGCCCGAACCAATAAGAGAAAATGAACTGGGAGGTAACGAAATTATGCGTAACGAATGGAAAGAATTCAAAGGCGGCCGTTGGGAAACCGAGATCGATGTTCGTGACTTTATCATGAACAACTACACCCCCTACGATGGTGATGACAGCTTCCTGAAGGGCCCTACCGCCGATACCACCGCCCTGTGGAACGAAGTGCTGGAGCTCTCCAAGAAGGAACGCGAGGCCGGCGGCGTACTGGACATGGATACCAAGGTCGTTTCCACCATCCTCAGCCATGGCCCCGGTTACCTGGATAAGGAGAAGGAGACCATCGTCGGCTTCCAGACCGATAAGCCCTTTAAGCGCGCCCTCATGCCCTACGGCGGCATCCGCATGGCCAAGCAGGCCTGCGAGGATAACGGCTATCACCTGGATCCTGAGGTGGAGGAGTTCTTCACCACCCACCGCAAGACCCACAATGCCGGCGTGTTTGATGCCTACACTCCCGAGATGCGCGCCTGCCGCAGCAGCCATGTCATCACCGGCCTGCCCGATGCCTACGGCCGCGGCCGCATCATCGGCGACTATCGCCGCGTGGCACTGTACGGCGTAGACCGCCTCATCGAGGACAAGGAATTCCAGAAAGCCACCACCCCCAGCGTTATGCTGGCCGATGTCATCCGTGACCGTGAGGAGCTTTCCGAGCAGATCCGCGCCCTGAAGGAGCTCAAGGCGATGGCCGGCATCTACGGCTGTGATATCTCCAAGCCCGCTTCCAATGTGCAGGAGGCCATCCAGGCTGTTTACTTTGCCTATCTTGCCGCTGTCAAGCAGCAGAACGGCGCCGCCATGAGCCTTGGCCGCACCTCCACCTTCCTGGATATCTATGCCGAGCGCGACCTGCGCAACGGCGTATTCACCGAAGAGCAGATCCAGGAGTTTGTAGACCACTTTGTTATGAAGCTGCGTCTGGTCAAGTTTGCCCGTACCCCCGATTACAACAACATCTTCGCCGGCGATCCCACCTGGGTCACCGAAAGCCTGGGCGGTATGAGCACCGATGGCCGTCACATGGTCACCAAGATGAGCTACCGCTATCTGCACACCCTGGATAACCTGGGTGCTTCCCCCGAGCCCAACCTCACCGTTCTGTGGAGCCACAACCTGCCTGCCAACTGGAAGAAGTATTGTGCCGAGATCTCCATTAAGCACTCTGCCATCCAGTACGAGAACGATGATGTCATGCGTCCCGTTCACGGCGATGACTACGGCATTGCCTGCTGCGTATCCTCCATGCGTATCGGCAAGGAGATGCAGTTCTTCGGCGCCCGCGCCAACCTGGCCAAGTGCCTGCTGTACGCCATCAACGGCGGCGTGGATGAGATGAACGGCCATCAGGTCGGCCCCAAGTATCGTCCCATCACCTCCGAGTACCTCGACTATGATGAGGTCATGGAGAAGTATATGGATATGATGAAGTGGCTGGCCGGCGTTTATGTCAATGCCCTTAACATCATCCACTATATGCACGATAAGTACTGCTATGAGTCCCTGGAAATGGCGCTGCACGATAAGGAAGTTACCCGCTGGTTCGCTACCGGCATCGCCGGCTTCTCCGTAGTGGCCGATTCCCTCTCCGCCATCAAGTATGCCAAGGTCAAGGTCATCCGCAACGAGCAGGGCCTGGCCGTTGACTACGAGGTCGAGGGCGACTATCCCAAGTACGGCAACGATGATGACCGTGTAGACGAGATCGCCAAGGATATCCTGCACCGCTTCATCAATTACATCCGTGAGTATCCCACCTACCGTAACGGTATCCATACCACCTCTATCCTTACCATCACCTCCAATGTCAGCTATGGTAAGAATACCGGTTCCACCCCGGATGGCCGTAAGGGCGGCGAGCCCTTCGCGCCCGGTGCCAACCCCATGCACGGCCGCGATAGCCACGGTGCTGTTGCTTCCCTAGCTTCTGTTGCCAAGATCCCCTTCATGGATTCCCAGGACGGTATCTCCAATACCTTCTCCATCGTTCCCGATGCCCTGGGCAAGAACGATGACCAGCGCGTGACCAACCTCGTCGGCCTCATGGATGGCTACTTTGGCAAGCATGCGCACCACCTCAATGTCAACGTGCTCAACCGCGAGACTCTGCTGGATGCGCAGGCTCATCCCGAGCTGTATCCGCAGCTGACCATCCGTGTTTCCGGCTACGCCGTCAACTTTATCAAGCTGACCCGTGCCCAGCAGGATGAGGTCATCTCCCGCACCTTCCACGAAAGAATGTGATCACCATGTCGGAACTGACTGGACGCATCCATTCCCTTGAGAGCTTTGGCACGGTGGATGGCCCCGGAATCCGCTATGTTGTGTTTTTCCAGGGCTGTCCCATGCGGTGCCTCTACTGCCACAATCCCGATACCTGGGAGATGGCGGGCGGCACCCAGATGACCGCCGATGAGATCATCGAGAAGATCACCCGCAACCGGGAGTTTTATACCTCCGGCGGCATCACCGCCACCGGCGGCGAACCGATGCTCCAAATTGATTTTCTCACCGAGCTTTTTACCAAAGCCAAGCAGAACGGGATCCACACGGCGCTGGATACCTGCGGCATCCTGTTCGATCCCGACCATACCGAAAAAGTTGAAAAGCTGATGGCCGTTACCGACCTGGTGCTCCTCGATATCAAGCATATGTTTGATGAAGAGCACAAAAAGCTGACTGGCCACAGCAACGCGCGGGTCTTTGCCTTCGCGGAATACCTTAAAAAAATCGGCAAGCCGGTATGGATCCGTCATGTCGTTGTGCCGGGTATCACCTTCCGGCGGGAGGAGCTGCTGGCCCTTGGGCGCTACCTGAAGACGCTGACCAATATGGAAAAGCTGGAGGTGCTGCCTTACCATTCCATGGGTAAGGTAAAGTACGATAGCCTGGGGATCGAGTATCCCCTGCTGGGCACCCCGCAGCTTTCCAAAGCGGAAGCCGCCCAGGCGGAAGCGATCATCCGTGAAGGCATGGCGGAATAAATCAGCCTTCCTCTTTATTCTTCTTTCATTTTCTCTCTAAACGGAAAAGGCCCTCTGCGAAAGCAGGGGGTCTTCTCCGTTTTATATTATTGTATTATGCCAGCGCGGTAAACAGCCCATAGGCGATCCCGCCGGTGATGAATCCGCTGACCAGTACCCCGACCGTGATGACCAGGAACGCCTGCCAGATACGCATCCGCAGCACCGCCGCCACCAGTGAACCGGTCCAGGCGCCGGTGCCCGGCAGCGGAATGGCTACAAAGAGGAACAGCCCCCATTTTTCGTACTGCCCGATCTCCGCCGCTTTTGCGTCCGCCCGGCGGATGATTTTCTGGAAGAACCCGCCGATACGGGGCAGGGTAGAGAGAAACTCCAGTATCTTTTTCGCGAATAAGATAAGGAACGGTACCGGCAGCAGGTTGCCCAGTACGCAGGTGAGGTACACCGGCCAAAAGGACAGCCCCATGGCAGCCCCGGCCGGGATGCCGCCTCGCAGCTCCACAATAGGCAGCATGGATATGCAGAACAGATAAAACCATTTGTTTTGGAACATGGTTTGCATTCTCTCCTTTAGCAAGTAAGTGCAGGCTTCGGGCTGCGCCCCGCCTTTCTCCACTCGTCCCGGCTCATCGGTTATACTTTATTGGTTCCCTCGCGCGTGCGCGTACGCGCGCCCATGTGTGCTAAACCCGCGCGGGAAGTCCGCCGGGCAGCTTTTTCTCATTATAGCATGCGCTTAGCACTCTGCAACGGTGACTGCGAAAAATAGTTGTAAATTATTTGTGAACCCTATTGACAACCGCGAAAAAGTGAGTACAATAATAATCGTTAGCACTCGAAGTGAGTGAGTGCTAAAAAGGAGGGAGCAATATGGAGCTGGATCCCAGAAAAAGCAGGATCCTTACCTGCGTGGTGGAAAGCTACATCCGCACCGGCGAGCCCATCGGCTCCAAGATGATCGCCGCCATGCTGGAGGAGACTGTCTCCTCCGCTACCGTCCGCAATGACCTGGCCTACCTCAGCGAGCAGGGCTACATCGAGCAGCCCCATACCTCCGCCGGACGCATCCCCACTCACCGCGGTTTGCGCTACTACCTCGATCACCTGATGAAGCCGCAGCCGCTGGAGGACGCCGCCCGCGGCGAGATTGACGCCCTGTTCAATTACTGCGACCCCGACCCCGACCGCGTGCTGGAAGGCGCCACCCGGATGCTGGCCAAGGAAACCGGCTGCTTTGCCATTTCCACCACCATCTCCCGCCAGAGCCTCTTTGTCAAGCGCATTGAGATCATTCCGGCTACGGCGCATACCGTCGTTATCCTGCTGCTGTGCAGCAATGGCATGGTGAAAAACAAGGTCTGCCGGGTCAATTTCAATCTGACCCCCAATGTGGTGGACTTCTTCCAGAGCTTCGCCAATGGCCGCCTGGCCGGGCGCAGCCTCAATGAGATCACCGCCCAGTACATCAATTCGATGGCCTTTACCTTGGGTGAGCACACCGACATTTTTGCGCCGCTTTTGGCCGCTATTTACGAGCTGTGCCGGGAAGCCTGCGAAGGTGCCCTGTACCGCAGCGGCACGGGGAATCTGCTGGAACACCCCGAATTGAGAAATGTGGCCGACCGGCTGTACCGCCTGCTAGATTCCCGCGAGGAAATGCTGCGGATCATTGGCAGCCGGGAAAATGACCTGTTTGTCAGCGTGGGGCGGGAAAATGCCCGCCCCGAAATGGAGAATTCCTCCATGATCGTTGCCCGTTACCGCATCGGTGAGGATTCCATCGGCGCCCTGGGGCTGGTTGGTCCCGTCCGCATGGATTACGCCCGGCTCATCCCCCATGTGGAGTACTTTGCCGGGATGCTGAGCCGGATGCTGAGCGATACACTGAATAACGGTCTGTAAACCGCGAAAGGAGAGAGACCCTGTGGATCAGGAAAACAAAAACACCACCCCCGAGGAAGAGCTGATGACGGAGGAAACGGCCGAAGCTGTTGAAGCCGCCGAGCCTGCCGAGGAAGCCGCCCCGGAGCAGAAAAAGGGCAAAAAGAAAAAGAGCCGGGAAGCGGAAGCGCTGGAAAAGTGCGAGGCCGAAAAAAAGGAGCTGGAGGATCGATACCTGCGCCTGATGGCCGAGTACGATAACTACCGCCGCCGCACCCAAAAGGAACGCGAAAATGTCTATCCCGATGCAGTAGCGAATACCCTAAAGGAGCTGCTGCCGCTGCTGGATAACCTCCAGCGGGCGCTGGATACCCCCTGTGCCGATGAAAATTATCTCACCGGCATCAAGATGATCCAGACGGGCTTCGAGGAATATCTCAAGAAGATGGGCGTGGAGACCTTCGGCAAGGCCGGAGAGCCCTTCGACCCCAACCTGCACAATGCCGTCATGCACATCGAGGATGAATCCCTCGGCAAAAATGTGGTGGCGCAGGTCTTCCAGAGCGGCTACCGCCGCGGAGACCGCATCCTGCGGCACGCCATGGTGCAGCAGGCCAATTAAATTAAGTCAGCAATTCAAATTCACATAAATCAACCAATTCACAGTAGTTTTTAGGAGGAATAGATTATGAGTAAGATCATCGGCATCGACCTTGGTACCACCAATTCCTGCGTAGCAGTTATGGAAGGCGGCGAAGCCGTCGTCATCCCCAATAGCGAGGGCGCCCGCACGACCCCTTCTGTTGTAGCATTCAAAGACAATGAGCGTCTGGTAGGCCAGGTGGCTAAGCGCCAGGCTATCACCAACCCCGAAAAGACCATCTCTTCCATCAAGCGTCACATGGGCACCGATTACAAGGTGAACATCGATGGCAAGCAGTACACCCCTCAGGAAATTTCCGCGATGATCCTGCAGAAGCTGAAGACCGATGCCGAGGGCTACCTGGGCGAAAAGGTCACCGAAGCAGTCATTACCGTTCCCGCCTACTTCACCGATGCCCAGCGCCAGGCCACCAAGGACGCCGGCAAGATTGCCGGTCTGGAGGTCAAGCGTATCATCAATGAGCCGACTGCGGCTGCCCTTGCCTACGGCATTGATAAGGAAAGCGAGCAGAAGATCATGGTCTACGACCTGGGCGGCGGTACCTTCGATGTTTCCATCATCGAAATGGGCGACGGCGTACAGGAGGTACTGGCCACTGCCGGCAACAACCACCTGGGCGGCGATGACTTTGATGAGCGCCTGCTCAACTACATGGCCGATGACTTCCAGAAGACCAACGGCATCGACCTCCGCAAGGATAAGATGGCGCACCAGCGTCTGAAGGAGGCTGCTGAGAAAGCGAAATGCGACCTTTCCGGCATGACCCAGACCAATGTGAACCTGCCCTTCATCACCGCGGATGCCACCGGCCCCAAGCACTTTGATATGACCATCACCCGCGCCAAGTTCAATGAGCTGACCGCCGATCTGGTGGAAGCCACCATGGGTCCGGTACGCAATGCCCTTTCCGATGCGGGCCTCAAGCCCTCCGATATCGGCAAGGTGCTGCTGGTAGGTGGCTCCACCCGTATCCCCGCTGTCCAGGAAGCTGTCAAGAGCTTCATGGGTAAGGAACCCTTCAAGGGGATCAACCCCGATGAGTGTGTGGCCCTGGGCGCTGCCCTGCAGGGCGGTGTTCTCACCGGCGATGTGAAGGGCCTGCTGCTGCTGGATGTTACTCCTCTGTCCTTGGGTGTGGAGACCCTGGGCGGCGTCATGACCAAGGTCATCGAGCGCAATACCACCATCCCCACCAAGAAGACGCAGATCTTCACCACCCCTGCCGATGGCCAGACCACCGTTGAGGTCCATGTACTGCAGGGCGAGCGTGAAATGGCTGCCGATAATAAGACTCTGGGCAACTTCCAGCTCACCGGCATCCCCGCCGCTCCCCGTGGCGTTCCGCAGATCGAAGTGACCTTCGATATTGATGCCAACGGCATTGTCCATGTATCTGCCAAGGATCTGGGCTCCGGCAAGGAGACCGGCATCACCATCACCTCCTCCACCAATATGAACAAGGACGATGTGGAGCGTGCCGTGAAGGAAGCCGAGCAGTACGCTGCTGAGGATAAGAAGCGCCGTGAGGCCATTGATACCCGCAATAACGCCGATCAGATCGTGTACCAGACCGAGAAGACCGTAAAGGATCTGGGCGATAAGATCTCCGCTGACGATAAGGCCACCATCGAGAAGAAGACCGAGGCCGTAAAGGAAGCGCTGAAGGGCACCGATGACGAGATGATCAAGGCGGCCACCGATGACCTGGCCAAGGTTTCCATGGAGATCTTCGGTAAGGTATATCAGTCCAATGCCGGCGCTGCCGGTGCCGCCGGCCCCGATATGGGCGGTGCGGCCGGTGCGGGCGCTGCCCCCGATGACGGCGTGGTAGACGCCGATTACCGTGAGGTAGACGATAACTAACCGAAAAACAAATTGTAATGGGGCGCGCAGAGGCAGTTTTGCCGCTGCGCTGTCCTGCTTGCAGAGGATAAAACCATTTTCTCTGCATGATCCTGTAATAAAGGGTGAGATGAATGGCAGAGAAAAGAGATTACTATGAGGTGCTGGGCCTGCAAAAGGGCGCCAGCGAGGATGAAATAAAAAAGGCCTTTCGCCAGCTGGCGAAGAAGTACCACCCCGACCTGAACCCCGGCGATAAGGAAGCCGAGGCTAAGTTCAAGGAGGTCAACGAGGCCTACGAGGTGCTCTCCGATAAGGAGAAGCGCCAGCGGTATGATCAGTTCGGCTTTGCCGGAGTGGACCCCAGCTATGGCGGCGGTGCGACCGGTGGAGCAGGCGGTTTTGGCGGCGGCTTCAGTGGCTTTGGCGATTTGGGCGACCTGTTCGGAGATATCTTCGGCGGAGGCGGCTTTGGCGGCTTTGGCAGCGGCCGGGTAAGGGACCCCAATGGGCCCATCCGCGGCGAGCACCGGGAAGCGCAGGTTACCATCTCCTTTATGGAGGCGGTAAAGGGCTGCACCAGGGATATTAAGGTCTCCCGCCTGGAAAACTGCAGTGAATGCGGCGGCAGCGGCGCCAAGAAGGGTACCAGCCCCGAAACCTGCCCCGACTGCGGCGGCCGTGGTTATGTTGTAACACAGCAGCGCACCCCCTTTGGCGTAATGCAGAGCCAGCAGCCCTGCAGCCACTGCGGCGGCCGCGGCACCATTATCCGCAACCCGTGCAAGACCTGCCGCGGCACCGGCAAGACCGCCGCGCGCAAGAGCCTGGAGATCAATATCCCCGCTGGTATTGATGATGACCAGAACATTGCACTGCGCGGCCAGGGCGATGCCGGTTCCAACGGCGGCCCGGCCGGCGATGTGATCGTGCATGTTACCGTTAAGGCCGACCCGATGTTTGAGCGTGACGGGTACGATGTTACCATCCATGTGCCCATCACCTTCAGCCAGATGACGTTGAGGTGCCCACCGTGGATGGCCGCATTGTGCAGCATATCCCCGAAGGCACCCAGAGCGGCACCAAGTTCCGCCTGCGCGGCCAGGGCATCCAGTACCTGAACGGCCGCGGCCGCGGCGACCAGTATGTGATCGTCGATGTTGAGATCCCTAAAAAGGTCACCCGCGCCCAGCGCGAAGCCCTGAAAGCTTTTGAGGACAGCATGAAAGAGGATAACTACGAAAAGCGCAAGGGCTTCTTCAAGAACCTGCGCGACCGTTTCTCGTAATGCAATAACATGCCCCCGCCTGGTAATGCAGACGGGGGTGTTTTTGTATCAGTTAATTATAGCAATATCACGACTTCTTTATGTGATTTTTACATAGATGATATCATTCTCTAGCCTAAAAAGCTGGAGGGAAAATGAGAAAAGTAAAGTGCAGTAAGGCTAATATTGCACTTTCGCCAATCATCATGTATAATAAAACTGTCTGTAAGCAACCTAAAGCAGGGGAGGGCTTCATGCAAAAAATCAAAGATTTCTGCAAGCGGCACCGCCTGCTGTGGCTGACTTTGCTGGTGGCGCTGGCTGCCGCTGCTGTGGCCGCGTGGGCCGGGTTTGACCTTGGCCAGCGGGTGGATAACCAGCCGGTGTATGAAATCGTCAACGATGATTATACCCGTACCGTTGTGATTCCTGCCACGGCGGACGCTGCAACGCAGGATGACGGCACAACCGGGTTGTACCTGCCCGTTCCGCTCAAAAGCGGGCAGCGCATTTACGGGGTTCGACTGGACCTGACCACTCATAATTGGGCGTTCCGGCAGGGCACCCTGTACGCTGCACTGCTGGATGCCGATGGCAACGCCGTGGCGAACGGTGAGCTGGACTGCATTACCATTAAAGATGACACCTTTGCGGCCATCACGTTTGATGCGCCCTATACCGCCCCCGGCACAGCCGATGCCGAAGCAGACTATGACCTGGCAAACCCCAACATGACCCTGCGCCTGTGGTATACCCCCGGCGATGACTGGGATGTGTACCACCTGCTGGGCCTTTGGACGGATGCCGACACCAGCCAGCAGATGACCCGCCGGAATGCAAACGGCACAACGGATTCCATCGTCGGGCATCCGGCATTGCAGTATGTCGTCAATGATTCCGGCAGCTGGTCCCATGTGATCTCCCGCCTGCTGGGCGTGCTGACCTTTGCGGCGATGGTGGCGGGCTTTATCCTGCTCACCCACCGCGCCAAGCTGTGGCAGGTGGTGCTGGTGTGCGGTGCGGTGCTGGGTGTGGCGTTTGCCTTTTTAACGCCGCCCCTTGTCGGCCCCGATGAATACACCCACCTGGCCAAATGCTACCGCCAGTCCAGCACATTGCTGGGCCAGCCGGTGGCGGACGATGATCATATGCTGCTGGTACGCAGCTGCGATGCTCCCTATTTCAAAAATCATACCGGTGATATCGGCATTTACGCTTACAAGGAAATGCTGGAACACCTGGGAGATGCGGGCTGCAGCGGTGAAACGACTGTCAGCTCCGATACCTATGTAACGGCGGACCCCATCAACAATACGCTCTACCTGGGTCAGATTGCCGGCATTACGCTGGCGCGCATGATGGGGCTTGGCTTCCATGGCATGCTGCTGTTGGGGCGGCTGTGCAACCTGGCGCTGTACCTGGCATTGGCTGCGGCTGCGGTCAATATTGCACCCCAGCGGCTGCGCGGCATTTTTGCCGGTGTGGCACTGCTGGCCCAGCCCTTGCAGCTGGCGGGCAGCCTTTCGGCAGACGCCGCCGTGCTGGGGTATCTCTTCTGCTTTACTGCGCTCTGCCTGACCCTGCGCACCCGCCCGGCCCGCTGGCCGGAAACGGTGGCTGCTGTGGTGCTGGCGGCGCTCATCGGCCCGGCCAAGGCAATTTATCTGCCCGCTGTGCTGCTGATCTTTATGATTCCCGATGCCAACCTTGCCTTGCCCGGCAAGCGCTGGCCGGTTGGCCCCATTGCCAAAGTTCTGGCGCTGGTGCTGGCCGCTATCGGCTGGGTGCAGGTCAATATGGGCGCTGCTTTGTATGCAGCCCGCGATGTGGATACCGTGGGCATCCTGCGCGCCGGTGGTGCCGCCGCGGCTGGTGCCGCTTTGCTGGCGCTGCTGTACTGGAAGATCCGCCGCGACCCCAAAAAGAAGAAAATCTTTTTGGGTGCCATTGCCGCGGTTGTGGTGCTGGCCATCCCGGTTGGGCTGTATAAGCTGACCCACATGTGGGGCGGCTTAACGCCGGAACAGCTGGTTGGCTCCATTCAGGAAAACGGCGATTCCATCTACACCTATTCCGCCGGGTATATCTGCCGCAACCTGCCCAACACGGCCAAACTGCTGCTGCGCTCTTTCAGTGCGCAGGGGGCGCAGTGGGTGCAGGGCGTGCTGGGCACTGCCCTAGGCGAACCCATTGTGTATACCGTGGATGCCAGCTGGGTGCTGGGGGTTGGCTTTATCCTGGCTTTGCTGGCCGCGGCGCTGCCGCAGGCGGGTGAGACCGTACCTCTGGGCCGCCGCACCAAAGCGGGCGTTTGGGGTATTGTTCTCTGCGTGATTGCCCTTTCGTTCGTCACGGCGCTTAACTGGACCCCCATCAATTACACCACTATTTTTGGCCTGCAGGGGCGCTACTGGCTGCCCGTACTGCCGCTGGTGCTGGCGCTGGTGCACCACAACCGCACCTTTGCCGTGCAAAAGCCCGCAGAGCGCAAGGCGGTATTTGCCATGCTCTGCCTGACATCGTTCGTCATTCTGCAAGGCGCGGGTTTGTACGCGACCTTCCAGATGCCGTCATAAATTATCATTTTATACGTTTTGTATAATGCAGAAAGGAACATTACCATGACTGTTACCCGTAATACCATCATTGCCGAAATCCTGCAGAACGATCCTTCCCAGGGCTGCGTGCCCATCTTTTTGAACACGGGTATGCACTGCCTGGGCTGCATGGCTGCCCATGGTGAGACCGTGGAGCAGGCCTGCATGGTCCACGGTGTGGACCCCGACGAACTGTGCGCCGAACTGAATGACTACTTTGCACACCTGTAAGCCTGTGCCGCACCTGGATGCGCGGCTGGCCGCCGCGGCTGCCTAT
>OIWS01000972.1_pt1 | contig 32195 bp, 28 predicted proteins | sample 1587611 | NCBI WGS metagenome assembly OIWS01 (sample SAMEA3888919, study PRJEB22519) | human gut metagenome | biome: human gut; feature: human-associated habitat; material: faeces | place: Denmark | collected 2010 | reverse complement strand
ACTTCGACGTGGAGTGCGCCAAGGAATTCTGGCTGGGCTTTGCCCGCAGCGTGCCGGCCACCGTCCACTTCGTTCAGTTCGCGGGCGAGAACAGCCACCACATCCTTGAGGCCGCGTTCAAGGGCGCTGGCCGTGCGCTGGCCGATGCCGTCCGCATCGATGCAGCCCATCGGGACGAAATTCCTTCCACGAAAGGACTGCTGATATGATATGCATCATCGACTACGGCGTGGGCAACCTGTTCAGCCTGAAATCGAGTCTGGCCCATCTGGGGCTGGAAGCGAAGGTCAGCGCGGACGCCGCCGACATCCGCGCCGCTGACCGGCTCATCCTGCCGGGCGTGGGCGCTTTCGGGGACGCGATGGCAAAGCTCGAGGCCACCGGCCTTGTACCGGTCATCAAGGAAGAAGCGGCGAAGAAGCCCCTCCTCGGCATCTGCCTCGGGATGCAGCTGCTGTTTGAAAAGAGCTACGAGTACGGCGAGCACGACGGCCTTGGCTTCGTGCCGGGGCAGGTATGCCCGCTGGCTCTCGACCTCGGCGACAAGAACCTGAAAGTGCCGCAGATCGGTTGGAACGCCGTCCGCATCCTGCGGGACGACCCGCTGTTCAAGTACGTCAGGGACGGCGAGTATTTCTACTACGTCCACAGCTACTACGGCAAAAACTGCGCCGCCAACACACTGGCCGTCAGCGACTATTCCCTGCCCGTCACCGGCGTGGTGAAGGCGGGCAAGGTGTACGGCACCCAGTTCCACCCGGAAAAAAGCGGTGACGCAGGGCTGCGGCTGATGAAAGCGTTCAGTGAGCTGTAAATAACCTCTCAGTCTCGCATACGCTCGACAGCTCCCCTACCGAGGGGAGCCTCTGGCGAAGAGGCGAAGCTTCACGAAATGCCAAAGCCTCTCCTACTAGGAGAGGTGGCTGCACCGAAGGTGCAGACGGAGAGGTTGTATGAAGGAAAGCCTTAGATTAGGAGTAATAATATGCAGCTATTCCCAGCCATTGACCTGCGGGGCGGCAAAGTCGTGCGCCTGACGCAGGGCGATTACGACCGGATGACCGTCTACGGCGAAGACCCCTGCGCCCAGGCGCGGGCTTTTCTCGAAGCCGGGGCAAAAAACCTCCACGTCGTTGATCTGGACGGCGCAAAGGACGGCACCCTTTCCAATTACGACACCATCGCTGCGCTGGCAAAGCAGGGCGGCCTGTATATCGAAGTAGGCGGCGGTATCCGCACCGAAGAGCGCATTGAAAAATACCTCTCTTTGGGCGTGGGCCGGTGCATCCTCGGCAGTGTGGCCGTGACGAACTTTGACTTTACGGCCCGGATGCTGAAAAAGTACGGCGACAAAATTGCCGTGGGCGTGGACGCCAAGGACGGCTATGTGGCGATCCACGGCTGGAAGGACGTCAGCGCTGAGCCGGGCGTGGCCTTCTGTCAGCGTCTGGCTGAGGTTGGATGCAAGGCCATCATCTACACCGACATTGCCTGCGACGGCGCGATGAAAGGCACCAACCTCGCCCTCTACCGCCAGCTTGCAAAAGAAGTGCCGGGCGTGGCCATCACGGCCAGCGGCGGTATTTCCTCGGAAAAGGAGCTGCTGGAACTGGAAGAGATGGGGACTGCCGCCGCCATCCTCGGCAAGAGCCTGTACACCGGTGCGCTGGACCTTGGGCGCTGCGTCGCGCTGGTGCAGAAGTAAGGAGCAAGACCATGATAACAAAACGCATCATCCCCTGTCTGGACGTCCGGAACGGACGGGTCGTCAAGGGAACGAACTTCGAGGGCATCAAGGATGTGGCCGACCCGGTGGAGATGGCCCGGATGTACAACGCGGCGGGTGCCGACGAGCTGGTGTTCTACGACATCACGGCCAGCGCCGAGGGCCGCGCCCTCTTCACCGACATCCTCACCCGGGTGGCCAGCGAGATCTTCATCCCCCTCACGGTGGGCGGCGGCGTCAACACGCTGGACGATTTCGACCGGGTGCTCAAGTGTGGTGCTGATAAAGTCAGCGTCAACTCGGGCGCACTGAGAGACCCCGGCCTCATCCCGGCGGCGGCCAAGCGGTACGGCGACCAGTGCGTGGTCCTCTCCGCCGACGTCAAGCGGGTGGACGGCCAGTTCCGCGTCTTTGCCAAGGGCGGGCGCGAAGACACTGGCCGGGACGCACTGGAATGGATCAAATGGTGCGTGGACAACGGCGCAGGCGAAGTGTGCCTCAACAGCATCGACACTGACGGTGTCCGGAACGGCTTCGACCTCGAGATGCTGGACGCCGTGGCGGCCCGGGTGAACGTCCCCATCATCGCCAGCGGCGGCGCGGGCAAAAAGGAAGACTTCCTCGAGCTGTTCCATCATAAAGGCATCGACGCGGGCCTTGCGGCGGGCATCTTCCACCAGAAGCTGCTCACCATCCGGGAGCTAAAGGAATACTTAAACGAAAATGGCGTGGAAATGCGGCTCTGAGCCCTTGCGTTTGCTCGCCGAATACGCTAAACTATAGCTGTCCCCCTGCGGGGAAGGAGAAACATTATGGATCTGAAATTTGACGAAAAGGGCCTCATCCCTGCCATCGTGCAGGACCACTACACCAAAGAGGTGCTGACCCTCGCCTACATGAACGCCGAGACGCTGGCGCTGACCATCGCGGAGGGCCGGACGGTGTTCTGGAGCCGCAGCCGTCAGGAGATATGGCGCAAGGGCGAGACCAGCGGCAACGTCCAGCGTGTGGTGTCCATCACCGCCGACTGCGACGCCGACGCGCTGGTGGTTGAGGTCGTCAAGAGCGGCCCCGCCTGCCACACCGGTGCCGAGAGCTGCTTTTTCAACGAAGTGTATGTTTCCCCGGAGCTGAAGCAGTTCAGCTGGCAGGGGCTGTATGACCTCATCAAGGGCCGCAAGACCAGCCCCAAAGAGGGCAGCTACACCACCTATCTGTTCGAGAAGGGCAAAGAAAAGATTCTCAAGAAGGTGGGCGAAGAGTGTACTGAGGTCATCATCGCGGGCGAAAAGGAAGACAAGGCCGAGACGGTCTACGAGATCAGCGATTTGGCATACCATGTGCTGGTGCTGATGGTGCAGGCCGGCATCACGGTGGAGGACATCACCCGCGAGCTGGAAAAACGACACGTTATCGACCACAAGGTCAAACAGGAAAGGATGCAGTGATTCACTATGGCAGATTATAAGAAGTCCAGTGTCCATTGTCACTCGACGATGTGCGACGGCAAAAACACCCTACAGGAGATGGCCTCCGCTGCGTGTGCGCAGGGGCTGACCACACTGGGCTTCACGGGCCATAGCTATACCCAGCGCGACCGTGAATACTGCATGAGCCCCAGCCGCACGGCCCAGTACAAGGCCACCATTGCCAAGCTCAAGACCGAGTACAAGGGCAAGGTGGACATCCTCTGCGGCATCGAGTGGGACCTGCTGAGCGAGGACAAGCGCACCGGCTACGACTACTGGATCGGTTCTGCGCACCACCTCTACGGCAAGAACACCGGCAAATACTACGAGATCGACTTCCGTCCCCAGGATCTCCACGACTGCATCTACGACGACTTCGACGGCGACCCTCTGGCCGCTGTGGAAGCATACTTCGCCGAGGTGGAGAAGGTGGCGGCCATGGGCCCCGACATCCTCGCCCACATCGACCTCATCAAGAAGCTGAACGCTGCCGGTGAGTTCTTCGACGAAGAGTCGTCCCGCTATAAGGCCGCAGCCCTCAAGGCGCTGAATGCTGCCAAAGAGCACGGCTGCCTGCTGGAAGTGAACACCGGCGGCGTCTACCGCGGCTACCGCAAGGACTTCTACCCCGGCGCATGGCTTCTGGGCGAGTGGCAGAAGATGGGCGGCAAGGTCATCATCACCTCCGACGCCCACGATGTGGACAGCCTGACCTTCGGCTTCGACGAGGCTGCTGCCGCCGTCAAGGCCGCAGGCTTCAAGAGTGTGGAAGTGCTGACCGTCAACGGCTTCGAGACGCAGGAGCTGTAACGATCTGAAAATATTGAAAAGGGCTGTTGTACAGCGGAATCAACCTCTCCGTCAGCGTTGACGGAGAGGTTGTACCTGTACAGCAGCTCCTTTTTGTGACTATGGAGGAACGCTTATGACCCAGTCCCCCGCGAAAAAATCATTCTTCAACCGGAACGTCGATTTGATGAACGGCCCCATCTTCAAGAGCCTGTTCATCTTTATGCTGCCCATTCTGGTGTCGTGCCTCTTCCAGCAGCTCTATAATACCGTGGATACCATGATCGTCGGCAATGTGCTGGGCGATACCGCCCTTGCCGCCATTGGTGCCTGCGGGGCCATCTACGAGCTTCTGGTTGGATTTGGCATCGGTATCGGCAACGGCCTCGCCATCGTCGCAGCGCGCGCCTACGGGGCCGGAGACGATGACCAGCTCAAACAGACCGTGGCGGGTTCCATCGTCATCGGCATCATCGCGTCGGCGGTCATCACGCTGGCGGGCGCGGCGGGCCTGCATCCGCTGCTGGAACTGCTGGACACCCCGGCGGAAATTTTAGAGGACGCCTACGGCTATATCATCATCATCGACTTCGGCGTCATCGTCATGTTTGCCTATAACCTCTGCGCCGGCCTGCTGCGGGCCATCGGCAACAGTTTCATGCCGCTGGTCTTCCTCATCCTCTCGTCGGTGCTCAACGTCATCCTCGACCTCTGGTTCATCGCTGCGCTGGGCATGGGCGTGGCCGGTGCCGGTGTGGCGACGGTCATCTCTCAGGGAGTGTCGGTGGCGCTCTGCATCCTGTATGTCTTCCGCAGCGCCCGGCTGCTCCTGCCCGAGAAAAAGCACTTCCATGTGGAGAGCCGCCTCTATTGGGAGCTGTTCAGCCAGAGCATCTCCATGGGCCTCATGAGCAGCATCGTCTCGGCAGGCTCCGTCGTTTTGCAGTACGGCATCAACGGCCTCGGTACGCTGGTCATCGCGGGCCACACCGCAGCCCGAAAGCTCTTCGCTTTTACGGATATGCCCCTGACGGCGATGGCCTCTGCCTGCTCGACCTACGTCTCCCAGAACTACGGCGCGAACCATCCCGACCGCGTCCGCCGCGGAATGCGGGACATCTATCTCTACGGTGTCGTGGTGGCTGTGACAGCTATCCTGCTTATGAGTGTGGGTGCGGAGTGGATGGTGAAACTGGTGTCCGGCTCTTCGGAACCGGTGGTGCTGGAAAACGGCGTGCGGTATCTGGTCTGGAACGCACCCTTCTACGCCGTGCTGGGAATGCTGCTCTCCACCCGCTACGCTCTGCAGAGCATGGGCGAGAAGGTGCTGCCCCTGCTGTCCAGCGTCATCGAGTTTCTGGGCAAGATCGTCTTCGTCCTGCTCTTCATCCCCCGCTTTGAGTATAACGCGGTCATCCTCTGCGAGCCGGTCATCTGGTGCTTCATGACCATAGAGCTGCTTATAGCATACCGGCATAATTCCTTCGTGTTTCCGAAGATGAAAAAATAAAAGAACTCCCCGCCATGCAGCTGCACAGCGGGGAGAAAGAGGGAGGAAAATTTCAGATTCAGAGGGCCGAATAGCCGAAGCTGTTCACCAGCGCGTCGATGTGCTGGCCGGCCTTGCACATGGGGCAGTCGCGGCTGTCGAAGCTGGCGTAGTCGGGCAGGCTGGAGGGGTCGAAGATGGAGGTGACCGGGATGCCCAGACACTCGTGGGTGGTGGCGAAGATGGCCGACAGGCCCGCCACGGTGCCGCCGTAGTAGTTGACCGCCTCGATGGCCGCCTGCACGGTGTAGCCGGTGGTGATGGAGGCCGACAGGATGAGGACGTGCTTGCCCCTGACCATCGGGGCGAGGTTGTCGCGGAGGATGATCTGGCTGCCGCTGGTGTACTCGGGGGTGATGACGTAAATCGTCTGGTGGGCATTCATGTTGGCAAAGCCGTCTTTGGTCAGCTCGTTGGCCAGACAGGTGCCGATGACCTGTGTGCCGTCCAGACAGAGCACGGTGTCCACGATGGTGCTGTGCTGATAGGCAGCCACCAGCTCCTTGGCGACAGCCTTCGCCTCCGAGAGGCGGGCTTTCTGGGTGGTGACGTCGATGTAGTAGTTGATGTGGCTGTGGCTGGTGGCGAAATGGCCCTTTGCCACGCGCAGGAACAGACTGCTCTTGTTGGTGGGAAGCTTTACCATATTGATCATAACTGCACACTCCTGTTCTTGTGAAATCAGGCAGGACGCCCATCCCGAAAAACAAAACCGCGCGGCGGCACATCTGTCCGGCCGCTGCGCTCCCCGGTTGGTATGCTCTTATTGTAGCAGGAAAGGCACCTTATGCACAAGACACAAAACCACTAAAAATCCTTGCTTGCGTTTTGGCAGAATGACGGAGAAATGCAAACAAAAACGCCCAAGGCGTAAGCCTTGGGCGCAGAGTGCAGAAAAGGGATCACACGAGAGTGATTTTACCGGTAGTGGCGTCCTTCTTGGCAGTCATCTTCCAAGTGCAGAAAGCACGGGTGTAGCCGCTGTTGCCGCTGCTGGCCTGAATGCGGGGCCAGTATTTGAACTCGACCTTGTCGCCGTCCTTAAGAATAACGTCAGCAACAGTAATATCGAAATCCTGTGCACCGTCATCAGTCGTCAAATCAAACTTTCCGCCAGAAGATCCTGCACCTTGACGCTTGACAGTGATGGCATTATCCAGATAGTCTACGTCATCCTTGCTCTTGCCAGTGCTGTTTACAGTAAGCTCGAAGTTACCCTTAGTCACGCAAAGAGGAACCTTGTCCGTAGTGCACTTGATGCTCAGCTTGCACTTAAAAGTACCGGTGGCAGGAGCAGTGGCAGTGGCAGGAGTGGTGACGGTGTATGTAGGAGCATCGGGGCTATCATACAGCGTGAAAGTACCCATCAGCTTCAGGGTGCTGCCGATTTTACCGGTCTTCTGATACTCATCCTCACCACAGCCAACGAGCAGGCTGGAACCAGCCACAGCCACGGCAGCAGCGGCGCTGTACTTCAGGAAAGAGCGGCGGTTGAATTCTAAGGACATGATCGTTCCTCCTTTATGTAGAAACACAGAAATCATTGTACTGCCCCGAAGGGCGTCTTGCCTATACAATAGGCGAAAAATGAGCAGATGTCAATGCTTTTCACAAAAATTTTGTGGGGAAGCTCTGCCCTTTATGACGGAATTTCGTCTCGGAAAAATGCCTCAGGCCTGCGTCAGGTCAGAAGAGTTCAGAGAGAAGGTGAGGCTCTTGTTTGCCACGAAGGTCGGGGTGAAGGTGACGCTCAGCTTCTGCCAGCCGGTGGGGACACAGCAGATCAGCTGGATGTAGCCTGCGCCCTGCGGGGGCAGATTGGTGGACTCAGAGAAGCTCTGAGCGGCAGCATCATAGAGCTGGATGTAAGCGCCGACCTCGGCCTCAGCGCCGTCGCAGACAGCGGTGAAATCGGTGGTGGAGGCGGCCAGAGCGTGGAAGTACTGACGGGCGACATCGAGCTTGGTAGCCTCATCGTCCAGCGGATAGGCGGCATCCAGTTCGGCGAGGTTCTGTGCGCCGATCTCAAACGTGGTAGCGCCGGAGCGGTTCACAGCGGTGACGAGCACAGCGACATACTCGTGGTCGGGCAGGTCGGGAGTGTTGGTCATGGTAAAGACACTGGTGAGCTGGACGCCCAGATTGTTCCAGTTGCTGACCTTGTCGCCGACCTTGACTTCGATGGCGTTGCTGGTGCTGGAACCGCAGCCGCCCAACATGGCAGCAGCGCCCAGAGCTGCTGCGGAGACACCGGTACACTTGAGGAAGGTGCGGCGGGAAATTTTATTGGACATGGATGTGTCCCTCCTTGAATTCGCTTTATTATGAAGCACGATGAAAATGTTCTATCTTGTTTATAACATCTTTTGCACGCAGATGCAAGCAAAAAACGGCAGAATTTACACTAGTTTCACAGAGACTTAAGTGCGGTCCTCTCCGGTCAGCTCCCGGGCGCGGGTCTCGCTGGTCTTGACCAGATTGAGCAGGCTGGGAGTATACAGCGGGTATTCCCGGGTCAGGCTCTCGGTGGTCATGGCGAGGCAGGACGGGTCGGCCACGCCCTCACCGCCGGGCAGCGCTTCGCCGGCCAGCAGGGCCTCCACATTGGCCTGAGCCGAGTGCATCACAGCGTCGGAGTAGCCGGGCCAGCGCCGGGCGTCCACGCTGAACATGCTGGGGGCATTGTGGGACTCGGCGGAATAGAGCAGACGGAACATCTTGGCCACGGCGGTCATCAGGTAGGCGCTCACCTCGGTGGTCAGGGCCTTGCTGTGGCACTCGCCTATCTTGGCGTAGAGCACGTTCAGACTGTTGGAGATGAGCTTTTTGTTCATCGTGGGCAGGACGCTGCCGTGGTAGATGTTGTCCTTCATCTTGTCGGGGTTGGGGATGTCCTCTGCCGAGAGCATCATGCCATTGCGCTCTGCCGAACGGCCCAGCAGATAGTCGCAGGAAACATTATAATAGTCTGCCACCCGTACCACAAAATCCAGGCCGCACTCCCGGATGCCTTTTTCGTAGTGGGAAAGCAGGGCCTGCGAAACGCCCAGATCCTCTGCCGCCTGTTTCTGGGTGATACCGCGCTCCTTGCGCAGCAGTTTGATGATACGATTGAACTCCATGATGTTTGGCTCCTCAGATAAAAATAGGACTTCCTTGATTTTTGGTTTACAGCACGTTGATTATACACAATGGAAAACGACTTGTAAAGCGAAAAAGTGACGGTTTTTCCGCCGGAAATTCGGCGTTTTTGTCAAAGGGGTTGCTCTTTCTACCATATCTATGTTAAAATAAACCTTGCCGGCATATATTTAGTGTCTGATGGTGCCGGAAAAATCAGCAGAAAAGCAAGATTTGTGCGAATCAGCACAGGAATAGATAGCTCATAAGAGGTGTTTTTACATGAAAACCTTTAAGCTCCATCTCATCCGCCACGGCCTGACTTCCGGCAATCTGCAGGGCCTTTACATCGGCAGCGGCACGGACATCCCCCTGTGTGACGAGGGCCGCGCCCAGCTGGCCGAGCTGAAAGAGCGGTTCGAGTATCCTCAGGTGGATACCGTCTTCTCTTCTCCGCTCATGCGCGCCGTGGAGACGGCCAACATCCTGTTCCCGAATGCGACCCACCAGTTCTCGGTGCATGACCTGCGGGAGGCCGGTTTCGGCGTCTTTGAGAACCATCCTGTCAAGGAGCTGGTGAAGAACGAGGACTTCAAGAAGTGGATCACCCCGGGCTCCGGCTTTGTGCCGGAGGGCGCAGAGCCCACGGAGCAGTTCCACGCCCGCTGCTCGGAGACGCTGCTCAAGCTGTTCGAGTATATGATCCGGATGGATGTCACCGAGGCCGCCTGCGTGACCCACGGCGGCGTCATCATGAGTATGCTGAGCCAGCGCGCCCTCCCCTCCCGCCACCCCGAGCAGTGGATGGCCGACCCCGGCTGCGGCTACACCGTCCAGACCGACGTTCAGCTCTGGATGCGCGACCGTCTGGTGGAGGCCATCGACATCGTACCCTTCGGTTATGCCGACACCCTGCGGGGTCAGGCGGAAGCCGAGGAGAATGAAGCATTCGAATAAGAAAGAACGCTCTGCCGCCCTGCGATTTTGCCGCCGGGCGGCATTTCTGTACTCTTTTGGTACAAAATCAGCAAAGAAAACGCAAAACCTGCGGCAGAACGCTTTCAAACCCTTGACAGGGGGCAAAGAAACCGATACTCTATAAAGTGAATGATTTTTCTCGCTGCAAGGAGGAGTCCCCGATGTCTCAGTCTCTTTCCCGCCGGTCGTTCCTGAAATGCGCCGGTTCGGGCGCGGTCAGTCTGGCCGCTGCCCTGCTCACAGGCGTTTCGGCGGCTGCGGCACAGCCCCGCGTGATGGGCCAGCCTGCCCTGCTGGACGGCAAGGCGGCGGTGGAGCTGCTGGGCTATGCGCCTGCACCCGGGCTGGGCGGCGTGTTGGTCTACCTCTCGGTGGAGAACCTCTCGGCCCGCACCCTGCCGGTGGGCGCAAGCTACCTCCACAGCCGGGATGTCTCGACCCTGAAGGAGCTTTACAGTCTGGACAGCGGTGTGACCGCTCGCTGCGGAGGCGAGAGCATCCCCTGCGGCAGCTTTGCGGCACCGCTCTACGCGGAGAACGCCGCCGATGCCTCGGCCTTTACGCTCAACCTCGCCGCCGGGCGCGGCGCGATGCTCCATTGCTTCTGCGCTGTCCCGGAGGATTGGGAGACGCTGGAGCTGAGCTATCGCCCCGCCTTTGCCGCCGGACAGCCGGTGGAGTTCGTGGTGCGCCGGGACGCCGACGCAGTCCGCCTCGGACCGGTGCCGGCGACGCCGGCGGAAGTCGGAAGCGTAGTGGATTTGTAAGTTCAGTAGGACGTAACACCAGCTGCGGAGCAGCAAATCGGAGAAGTGAGAAAAATGCGTTTAGCGAAGCGGCTAGCATTTTTCCACTTCGACTTCCCCTTCGGGGTCTGAAAGGGGCGAGCAGCCCCTTTCTCGTGGATCCAGCGCGTCGAAATCGCTGGTGGTTTTCTGGTTCTCTTTTGACATCAAAAGAGAACAATTCCACTTAACGTAAAAGCGCTCTTCCCCGCGCACAAGCGCGAGAGCCATTTCTGATTCTCTTTTGGTGCGCAAAAGAGAACTCAGCTTAATGGAAGAGCACTCTCCCCTTGTAAAAAGCCTTCAAAAAGGGTATCATAAAGAAAAAAGCAAAGGAGCCTTACTTATGCGTGCTTACGAGCGACTGCTGAAATATGCCAAAGTATACACCACCTCGGACCCCGAGTCCGGCACACATCCTTCTGCCGCACGGGAATTCGACCTCGCCCACCTGCTGGTGGAAGAGATGAAATCCATCGGTATTGAGGACGCCTTTGTGGACGAGCACTGCTACGTCTACGGCAGCATCCCCGCCACCAAGGGCTGCGAGAAGAAGCCCGCGCTGGGCCTCATCGCCCACATGGACACCGCCCCCGACGCTTCCGGCGAGAACGTCAAGCCCATCCTCCACGAGAACTACGACGGCGGCGATGTCACCCTGCCCGGCACCGGCATGGTCATGAAGACCTCCACCTTCCCCTTCCTGAAGGAGCTGAAGGGCGAGACTCTCATCACCACCGACGGCACCACCCTGCTGGGCGCTGACGATAAATCCGGCGTCGCTGAGATCCTGACCGCTGCCGAGACCCTTATCCAAAAGAAGCTGCCCCACGGCAAGCTCTGCATCGCCTTTACCCCCGATGAGGAGATCGGCGAGGGCGCTTCTCTCTTCGACATCCCGGGCTTCGGCGCAGACTTCGCCTACACCGTCGATGGCGGCGACGTGGGCGGCATCGAGTACGAGAACTTCAACGCCGCATCTGCCACTGTCACCATCCACGGCTTCTCCGTCCACCCCGGCAGCGCCAAGGACGCTATGATCAACGCCTCCAACGTGGCAATGGAGTTCCACATGGCCCTGCCCGTCATGGCCCGCCCCGAGACTACCGAGGGCTATCAGGGCTTCTACCATCTGTGCCAGATGTACGGCGACGTCACCGAGGCAAAGCTGGGCTACATCCTCCGCGACCACGACGCCAGCAAGCTGCAGTTCAAGAAGGACAACCTTCTCCACATCGCCTGCTACCTCAACGGCAAGTACGGCCCCGGCACGGTGGAAGTCGAGATCAAGGACAGCTACCGCAATATGCTGGAAAAGATCAAGCCCCACTTCCACCTTGTGGAGACGGCCCGCAAGGCCATCGAGAAGGCCGGCCTGACCCCGGAAGAGATCCCCGTCCGCGGCGGCACCGACGGCGCTGTCCTGAGCTGGAAGGGTCTGCCCTGCCCCAACCTCGGCACCGGCGGCTTCAACTTCCACGGCGTCTGCGAATGCACCACCGTCGAGCGGATGGACAAGGCCACCGAGATCCTGCTGAATATCGTTGAACTTTATTCTAAATAACTTCGCATCGTAAAAAATGGCTCCGGCATCTGCCGGAGCCATTTTTTGCTTCTTAAAACTCGATGCTCTGCGCCGCCTTGGCGATGGCTCCCAGCAGCTCCACCAGCTTGCTCTCGTCCATCCGGCTGCTGTTGTTGGCAAAGGCGTAGAAGCAGCCCTGCACGCAGAACGAGAGCAGGATGCCCCGGTTCAAATCAGCCGCGAAGGTCGGGTCGGCTTCCTCAAAGCGCTGGCGCAGCCCCTTCTCGATGCTGTTGGCGAAGATGCCCTGCCGACTGCCCGAAAAGAGGATGTTCACGGCCCGCTGGTTCTGCATAAAGGCATGGAACAGCTCCCGCGTCAGCGTCTCTGCCTGATGCAGTGCCACGCTGTCGTTGGTGCGGGGTACGCTGGCCAGGATAGACTCGATGAGCTTGTTTTCCAGTGCATTGGCCAGCGCGTAGATGTCCTCATAGTGGGCATAGAACGTCGATTTGTTGATGCAGGCCATCGCACACAAGTCTTTTATCTTGATTTTTTCCAGAGGATTCTTCTCCCGCAGTTCCATGAAAGCCTGTTCGATGGCGCGGTCGGTACGGGCGATACGGATGTCCACAAAATCCACCTCTTCCGTGTTTTAGTTGATTATCCAACGGTTTTCGTCTTTCGTCGATGGACAAGACCCCGTGGATTTTTTACAATGAAAGCAGTACCCTTATTCTTCTTTTTTATAGAGCAGGCCCTTGGCGTCCAGTGCCGCTTCGATGCGGCGGAACGCCTCCGGCGTGGGGCAGCTCAAGGTGTGCAGATGCACACCGCCGGTCATCCGGCTCAGCAGGCACTCGGGCGTGTCCGCCGCCTGCTGGATAAAATGGTCCACGTCGTATCGGCTGGCGAGGTTGAGGTTGCCGCGCAGCTCACCGTAAAGCGGGTTCTCCACGGCCACATCCACCACGATGCCGCCCTGGTCCACCACGGTATACAGTTCCTCCCGCATCTGGTCTGCAGTGCTGTGGACACAGGCGAGAATGCCCGTGTAGCCCCGCGCCGCCGGGTGGAGCTGATAACCCCGGGGCGTTGCGTCGATTTGAGTTCCCGACGCCCGCAGCAGGGCCACATCACCCACCACGATCTGCCGCGAGACCCCCAGTTCCCCGGCCAGTACACTGGCACTCAGCGGTGCATTGGCCTCCGTCAGCCGCTCTAAGATCACTTTTCTGCGCTGCGCAGCATTCATCTTCCGCACTCCCCCTTTTTATCCTACCAGCCGCAGCAGGGTGGCGTAGTTGGAGGGCAGCTGGACTTTCAGCTTACCCCACTCCACCTGCGTCAGGATGGGCTGACTGCCCACACAGTCGGCCAGCAGGTCTTCGACACCCGAAGCCTCCACCGGCAGCTGGAACTCCATCGAAACCGGGCTGTCACCATTATTATACACCGCCACGACAGCCTTGCCGCCCAGCACCCGGGCGTAGGCGTAGCTCTGGGTGGTCAGCGTCAGCTCCTTGAACTCGCCCCAGCTCAGCTCGGGACACTCCGCTTTCAGCCTGCCCAGTGCGGCATAGATGCTGGTGACAGGGTTCGTCTTCTCGGCGTCGGTGTAGTCGGCCAGCTCGAGGCAGGGGCGGAGCGGCCAGTCGCTGCCCCACTCTTTTTTGCCCTCGATGCCAAATTCCGAGCCATAATAGATGGACGGAATGCCCCAAAGCGTATATACTAGAAGAGCAATATGCCGGATGTGCTCGCGGTTGCGCAGTTTATTGGGCAGCCGCTCCACATCGTGGTTATCCGAGAAGTTATAGAGCCTGGTATCGTGGCAGAGGCCCTGCAGACGCCGCATGGTATGGGCGATCTCGAAATAGTTGTGGTCGTTGTGGCCACTCCACAGACCCTTATGCAGTTCGTAGTTGGTGACGGAGTGGAGCATCTCGGGGTTGGCCCAGCGGCTGTAGTCGCCGTGGATGACCTCGCCCATCAGCCAGAACTCGGGCTTCACCTCGTTGGCAACGCGGCGCAGGCCCTTCATGAAATCGAAGTCCAGTACGTCGGCAGCGTCCAGACGGATGCCATCAATATCGAACTTATCCACCCAGAAGCGGATGGTGTCGAAGTGGTAGTTCTGCACCTCGGGGTTGCGCTGGTTCAGCTTGACCAGCAGGTTGAAGCCGCCCCAGTTGCCGTAAGAGAAGCCGTCGTTGTACTCGTTGTTGCCCCAGAAATTCACGTCGCAGAACCAGTCGCGGTAGCGGGCGTTCTCGCGGTGCTCCTTCAGCTCCTGGAACGCGAAGAAATCGCGGCCCACATGGTTGAACACGCCGTCCACGATGACCTTCTGGCCGCGCTCATGGCAGGCGGCGACAAATTCCTTGAACTCCTCGTTGGTGCCGAGACGCCGGTCTACCAGACGGTAGTCGATGGTGTCATAGCCGTGGGAACCGCTCTCGAACAGCGGGCCGATATAGATCGCCGTACAGCCAAGCTTTGCCGCGTGCTGAGCCCACGCATCCAGCTTTTTGAAAGCCCCGGGGACAGGCTGTCCGTCGTTTTCATGCGCGCAGCCGCACAATCCCAGAGGATAGATGTGATAGAATACCGCATTGTCATACCAAGCCATTGTCTGTACCGCTCCTGTTTTCAAAAAGTTACAGCAGAGCACTTTTCCGACAAAAGTGCATCTGTGTCATATTCAGTATAGCACATTTTCCGACAAAAGTGTGGTAAAAGTGTTGTATATTTCTCATTTTACATATTCCATCGTACATGTTCTCTGTAAAAATTGCGATAAAAGGAGTCTTTCGTATGAATCTTCCCTCCATCCCCAAATCCTTCTTCAACGGCGACTGCTTCGACGCCTACCGCATCCTCGGCGCGCACCCCTGGCAGGGTGACCACGGCGAAGAGGGCTGGCGCTTCGCGGTCTGGGCTCCCGGTGCCACGGCTGTGGAGGTCTGCGGCGGCTTTGACGGCTGGGGTGCAGGCATCCCGCTCCAGAAAGCCGACACCGGTGTGTGGAGCGGCTTTGTATCCGGGCTGTGCGAGGGGGAGCTCTACAAATACCGCATTCACGGGGCCGACGGCAGCGTGGTCATGCGGGCCGACCCCTACGCTTTCGCGTCCGAAGTCCGCCCCGCCAACGCCAGCCGCCTGACCAAACTGGACTTTTCCTTCGACGACAGCGCATGGATGGAGCGGCGGGATAAATGCCGCAATCTGCCCATGAACATCTACGAACTCCATGCCGGCAGCTGGAAGCATAAGCCCAACTCCACCCAGCCCGACGGCTCGGACGGCTGGTACGATTACGAAGAGCTGGCCCGGGAGCTCATCCCCTGGCTGCTGGAACACCACTTCACCCATGTAGAGCTTCTGCCGCTGGCAGAACACCCCTTCGACGGCAGCTGGGGCTACCAGACCACCGGCTACTTCGCCGTCACCAGCCGGTACGGCACCCCGGCCCAGTTCGCCTCCTTCGTCAACGCCTGCCACCGGATGGGCATCGGCGTCATCATGGACTTTGTCCCCGTCCACTTTGCGGCCAACGCCGACGCACTGGCCAACTTTGACGGCACCCACCTCTACGAATACGACAGCGACGTGGGCCACAGCGAGTGGGGTACCTGCAACTTCAACTACTACCGCCGGGAGGTGTGCAGCTTCCTGAACAGCGCCGCCGCCCTCTGGATGGAAGTCTACCACTGCGACGGCATCCGGATGGACGCTATCTCCCGCGCCCTCTATTGGCAGGGCGACCCTGCCCGGGGCGTCAACGAGGGCGCCGTCACCTTCCTGCGGAACCTCAACCACGGCCTGAACGATCGCTGGCCCACCGGCGTTTACATGGCCGAAGATTCCACCAACTTCCTCAAAGTCACGGCCCCCACTCGCTACGATGGCATCGGCTTCGACTACAAGTGGGACATGGGCTGGATGCACGATACGCTGGACTACTTCGCCACCCCCTTCGGCCAGCGGCCCGACGCATACGGAAAGATCATTTTCAGTATGCACTATTTCTACAACGAGCTCTACCTGCTGGCGCTGAGCCACGACGAGGTCGTCCACGGCAAAAAGACCATCATCGACAAGCTCTGGGGTACCTACGAAGAAAAATGCGCCCAGCTGCGCACCCTCTATTTTTATATGTATGTGCACCCGGGCAAAAAGCTGAACTTTATGGGCAACGAGCTGGGGCATTTCCGGGAGTGGGACGAAAAGCGGGAGCTGGACTGGGATCTGCTCAAGTACCCCTTCCACGATGCATTCCAGAAATATTTCGGTGCTCTGAGCCGCCTTTACGCCACCCAGCCCGCCCTCTACGCGGGCGAGTATGACCCCCGCTGCTTCGAGTGGGTGGCCAGCGAGAGCCGGGACGAGGGCGTGTACGCATGGCTGCGCAAGGGTGCGGGACAGACCATCCTCTGCGTCATGAACACCCAGAACACTGCCCACAAAAAGTTCCCGCTCTACCTGAGTTTCCCCGCCGGGGCCGAAGAGCTGCTGAACACTGAGGCCCCCTGCTGGGGCGGCGCGGACAAATCGAAGTCCAAAACCCTCCACACCTCGGACGGCGGCGTCTATGGCCGGGACTACACCCTCACCGTAGACCTGCCCGCCATGGGCAGCCGGATGTTCCGGCTCACCCCCGAAACGCCCCGCCCCGAGGCTGCACAGGCCAGCGCCCGCCGGGCCGCTGCCGCACGCCGCAAGGCAGCCCGCACCCAGAACGCCAAGGCGGATGCCGCTGCATACAACTCCAAAAAGTAATATTTGTTTCGGAATATCCCGTCTGCTGAAAACGCAGCGGGATATTCTGCGTTCTGGCGCGGTCTGCGGCTGGACAAGCCTTGACGGAGCCGTTATACTGTTAGATGGAAAGTTGTGTTTTGCATTTTCCGGAAGTTAAATGAAAGGAATCATCCTTCTATGCCATCTGCTGCTGTTCGCCGGCTCTCGCCTCTGCAATGGGCGGGGGTCGGTCTGGGCGGCTGTGCGGTGCTGCTGGCTCTTCTGGGGCTGCTTGCACCGGCCAGCGCCTTCTTTTTCCCGCTGCTCAGTCTCTGGGCCAGCGTGGGGCTCTTTGTTCTGGCCCTCTGCGTTCTCCGTGTGGCAGGCGTAGAGCTGAACTTCTTCCACAAAGCCGTCGTCTTCGGCATCTGGGCTGTGGCTGTCGTCTATTTTTACTGGACATTATCGAGCCGGAGCTTTGTATACGTCTGGGATTACGCCAACTACCTGCTCAAGCAGTACGACGCCGAAGCCGCCTTTGCCCAGAGTGCAGGCGCGGGCCTTGCATACATCTTCGGCTCCATGGCCGACGACTACACCAATTTCATCACCCTCTTCACCGAGTTCCCGTTCTGCCTCACGAGCCACACCGGCGACGCCTATTCCTTCAGTCAGGTGTTCTGCATCCTGCCGACCCTGCTGGTGCTGCTGGCGGGCCTCGTCGTCAAGGTCGGGCAGATCCTGAATGTGAAGAACCGGACGTACTATTTCCTCTTCGGGATGACGCTCACGGCGGCTTATCCCTTCCTGCGGATGAGCGCGGTGCTGGCCCAGCCGGACTGGTTCGGACTCATCTTCGCGTTTGCGATTCTTCTACTGACGCTGGATCTCCGATTCGACAAGCTGGAGCCGGTGCGGTTCGGCCTCATCTTCCTGGCCACTGCCGCCATCATCCTCGCCCGCCGGTGGTTTCTCTACTTTGTGGTGGGCTACTACTTCGCCTACGCGCTGCTGCTCATCGCGGGCTGTGTGCGGTTGGCGAAGAGCGGCGAAAAAAACGCCGCCCTTGTTCGAATCAAAAACCTCATCCTCTTCGGCCTTGCGTCCGTCGTGGCGATGGTCATCCTGCTCTGGCCGATGGTGTCCCACATCCTCGCCTACAACTACGCAGGCCGCTACTCCTATTATAACGGCGGCGGTCTGGCCCTCGAGGCATTCTATCACATCGGCCGGATGGGCCTGTTCAACATTCTCCTCATGGTGCTGGGTCTCGCCTTTGCGGCGAAGCACAGAGCGCCCTCCCTGCCCTGTCTCGCCGGGTGTGAGCTGGTGGTGAGCATCCTGCTCTTCACCCGAGTGCAGAACACCGGCTCGCATCAGTTTCTGCTCTTCCTGCCGGGATACTTCATTCTCTTTCTGCTGGGTGCCGCCGCGCTGGCCGAGGGCATCACGCGCCTCCGGAACCTCAAGCTGGGCTGCTGGGCCTTCGTGCTGGTGCTGTCCATGTCAGTGCGGTGTTCGCCGCTGACTACGCTGGCCATGCCGGGTTTCGTCATCGAGCATTTCCCGATTCAAATTCCGGCCACCGAGTATTTCATCTCGCTGGACAAGCTCATCTACGATAGGAAGGACATCGGCCAGATACAGGCCATCGCCGACTGGATCAACACCCACTGCGATGAGGGGGAGCTGTGCTACATGATCCCCCACGATATGCTCTACAACCCCGACCACTTCAAGAACTGCCGCCTGCCCGAGACCCCCATCAACGACAAGCTGGCCTTCGGCTTCTCGGTCCCCGGCACCCACAATTTCCCCATGCAGTTCTTCGAGGCCAAATACGTTATCACCTGCGAGCCCTTCCCCCAGACTTACGTCGGCAGCGGCGAGATGTCCATCAAGCTCAACGACCGTTTTCTGGCGGTGCGGGACCAGTATTTCACCTTTGAAAAAAGCTTTGACATGGGCAATGGCACCACCTTCACCATCTGGAAGCGCACCGCTGCCCCCACCCGGGAGGAAGTGGAGTATTATCTGAGCGCTTTCGCTGAGGAAGACGCCCAGTACCCTGAAATGTTCTCCCAGGTGGCCGAAGCCTGGCTCACCGCTCACGGGCTGTGAGCTTGCCCTTTCTGCCGAAAACGTGTATAATTCGATTGATTGCTATAAAACCTGCAGCGCCGCCCGCCGGCCTGCTTACGTCATAAGGAGTACGCCACTATGGATAAGAAGAACACGCCTGAAGTGAAGCTGGGCCAGTACAAGGGCCTGGCTGTCACCCGTCACGTCCGCCCCGTCACCGACAAGACCGTGGACATCGAGCTTGTCCACCAGGCCCGGATGCACGCAGTCTACCACCCCACCACCGAACCTGCCAAGCGCGGCTTCCGCGCCCTGCTGGACTTTGCCGGCTACATGGATGGCAAGGAGATCCCCGACAGCCGGATGGAGAAGGTCATGGTCGTGCTGGGCGACGGCAAGCTGATGCCCGCCGCCGAGCAGGCCATCTACGGCCACCGTGCCGGCGAGGTGTTCCGCTTCGACTTTACTTACCCGCAGGACTTCCGTCTGCCGGAGCTGTCCGGCAAGACCGCACAGTTCGAGATCGAACTCCGCTCTCTGGCCGAGAAAGTCACGCCCGCACCGGATGAGGCTTTCGCCAGGAGTCTGGGCTTCGACTCCCTCGATGCGCTGAAGGCTGACCTTCGCGCCAAAAAGCAGAAGATTCACGAGGAAGGGGCTGATCGCGCCGCCGGAAAGCAGCTGCTGGACATGGCCGGTGCCAACATGACCGTGGACCTGCCCGCCGAAATTCTCGACCGCACCGCCCAGAACGAAATGAAGCTGCTGAAAGAGCGCCTCTCCCGCAGCGGCATCACCCTCGAGCAGCACTGCAAGAACAGCCGCACCACTCCGGAAGCTCTCGAGAAGGACTACCGCGCACAGGCCGAGAGCCGCATCCGCTTCGTGCTGGCAGCCCGTGCCATCGCCGAGGCAGAGAACATCGTCGTCCACCCCGAGGAAGTCAACGCCGAGTACCGCCGCCTGTCCCAGCTGCAGGACACCCCCGAGGCTGAGATCCGGAAAGCCCTGCCCGAGGATACCATCGCCGCAGCGCTGGCCGCAAAGAAGGTGCAGCGCTTCCTGCTGGACAACGCACAGGTCACTACCGTGACCGATGCCCCCGAAAAGGAGTGATACCGCTATGGGTCTGTTTACCCGTTATGCAATGGACGCCCTGATGAAGACCTCCCACCCCGAGGTCATCCGCCGTCAGTGCTGGAATCTCCACCCCCACCGCACCCCCTGCACGGCCTGCAAGGACATCTGCCCCTACGGCGATGCCATCTTCACCCGCCCCAACCTCGTTAAAGACTGGGACCCCTGCACCGACTGCGGCCTCTGCGTGTCCGCCTGCCGCTCGGGCTGTATTGTCCCTTCGCCGGAGCAGGTACAGCGGGACACCTCGCTGGCTGATACCGACAACGACACCCTCTGGCTGGGCTGCGAGAAAAGCACCCGCAAGAACACCGCCGTTCGCACCTGCATCGCCTCCTTCTCGTGGGAAACGCTGGCCTATCTGGCTCTGAACAAGAAGCTGGTCCTTGACCTGACCCCCTGCGGTGAGTGCGAGAACGACGTCTGCGCCGCCCAGCTCCGCAAAGAGCTGACCCGTCTGGTGGAGTTCCTCGGCCCCCAGCTCTTCGAGAGCCGGGTCACGCTGGCCTATGAGCAGGACGAAGCGCCCTACCATGTACAGGAGCTGAGCCGCCGGGAGATGTTCTCCCACATGACCGAGGGCTCCCGCGCCGGCACCAAGAAGCTGCTGCAGATGCTGCCCGGCCTGCGCAGCGAGGAGGACAGCGCCGCCGACTTCCGCCTCATGCTCCACCAGCGGACAAAGCAGCTCAAGGCTGCTTCCGAGACGCCGCTGCGCTACGGCTGGTATCTGCCGAACTTCACCCAGAAGTGCTTCGGCTGCGGCAAGTGCGAGAAAGCCTGCCGCTCCGGCGCGCTCAAATTGGAAGACCTGCCCGACGGCCAGACCCGCGTGGTCGTCACACCCTGGAAGTGCAGTGAGTGCGGCGTCTGCGTCGCGGCCTGCTCCAACAGCGGCATCGACGGCATGAAGCTGCGCCAGCTCACCACCCTCGGCCCGGTGAGCGTCTACAAATGCAGCAAGACCCTCTGTGCCGACTGCGGCAAGCCCATCGCGCCGAACAGCTCCGAGGGCATCTGCTCGGTCTGCCGCATCAAGCGCCGCACCAAGCAGCGTCAGGAGGAGGCCGCAGCCCGCGCCAAGGAGCGGATCGCTGAGCGCGAGGCCCGCAAGGCAGCGGAGGAGGCTGCAAAGGCCGCTGCCGCAGAGCTGGCCGCTGAAAATGCCGCAAATGCTTCCGGTGCCGCCGCAGCCGAAACGGCAGCGGTTCCCGTCTCTGCCGCACCTGCCGCTGCGGCGGCAACAGCTGTTTCTGTTGCAGAAACAGCATCTGCACCCGAAAAGGATTGACGCGGCCGCAAATCAATGCTATACTCAGTCATGACCACACTGTTTGGTGGCCGGGACTGTTACAAAGGAGTAACGGATGGATTTCCGTTGCTCTTTTTTCATAAAAAACGGTCCATTTGTCCGTTGCCGGGAAACAGCGGACACCGCACAACGTGATGCTGTCCTTTGTACAGCAAAAACAAGAAAAGAGGGAATTTATGATGAACACTTCCATCTCCCGCCGTCAGTTCCTGAAGGCCAGCGGCCTGGCAGCCGCCGGTGCCTGCGCAGCCGGCCTGCTGACTGGCTGCGGCGGCTCTTCCTCCGGCAGCGCTTCCGGCGCAGCCTCTTCCGGTTCCGGCTCCAGCTACACCATCCTGTACGACAGCCAGCCCGCTACCCTGAACTACCTGACCACCGGCACTGACCTTGAGATGGTCGTAGGCGCAAACTGCGTGGATACGCTGGTCGAGTACGACAACAAGGGCGTCATGCGCGAAGGCCTGGCCACCAGCTGGGACTGGGATGTCGACACCCTGACCTGGACGTTCCATCTGCGTGAGGAGAACTGGGTGGACTGCAACGGCGAGGTCGTGGCCCCCGTCACCGCACAGGACTTCGTGGACGCTCTGAAGTACGTCCTGACCCCGGACTACGCCGCCTCCAACGTGGGCCTCGTCACCGCTTACATCGCAGGCGCTGACGACTACTACAACTACCACGTCTATCTGAACAACGCCAACACCGGCGTCGTGGACGATGACGGCACCACCTACACCGTGGACGGCAGCGGCGTCGTCACCGTGACTGCCCCCGACTCTGACCCCGCCACCTACGCACCGGTGGACTTCGACGCCGTGGGTGTCACCGCTGTGGATGACCACACCCTGACCTACACCCTGACCTACGACTTCCCGGGCTTCCTGAGCCTGCTGTGCTATCTGCCCTACGAGCCCGCTTACGGCCCGCTGCTGGAAGAGACCGGCGACCAGTTCGCTACCAGCGCAGAGACCACCTACAGCTGCGGTGCCTTCTATCTGGCCGCCTACGAGTCTCTGGAGACCTGGGTCATGAAGAAGAACCCCGAGAACTACGACGCTGACAACGTCTTCATCGACACCATCAGCCGTATCTACAACGCCGAGGCCAGCGTCAACGGCCCCGAAATGATCAAGCGCGGCGAGATCGACGAGGCCACCATCGGCTCCGACATCCTCGACAGCTGGCTGTCCGACGACACCACCAAGGACATGGTGTCCATGGACCGCCCCAACACCAACTACACCTACTTCTATATGTTCAACTTCATGCCCTTCTCCCACGAGTTCTCCAACTGGAGCGTGGAGGGCATGGACGCTGAGTACGAGCCGGAGAACTGGGCCAAGGCCATCAACAACACCAACTTCCGCAAGTCCTTCCTCTACGGCATCAACAACTCTGTCACGCTGGCCGTCAAGGCTCCCGAGGGCTACGACAACTACAAGCTGAACACCATCACGCCCCCCAGCTTCTGTGCCAACGCTGACGGCGTGGACTACCTCAAGTGCGGCGACCTGGCCAACATCACCGAGTTCTTCGACGAGGCGAAGGCCAAGGAGTACCGCGACGCTGCCATCCCGGAGCTGACCGCTGCCGGTGTGACCTTCCCCATCAAGGTGCAGATGCCCTACAATCCCTCTTCCACCGACTGGGACAAGCAGTGCCAGGTGTTCAAGCAGCAGCTCGAGGGTGTGCTGAACGACGGTTTCGATTTCATCGACATCATCATCACTGCCGGCCCCTCCGACAGCTTCCTGTCCAGCGTCCGCCGCAACGGCAAGTTCGCTTTCCTGCAGTGCAACTGGGGCGCTGACTACTCCGACCCCCAGACCGAGACCGACCCCTTCTATCAGGCCGAGGGCGCACGCGGCAGCCGCTATGCCTTCCTGCGCACCGGCGTCGAGGACGGCTTCATCACCGGCGACACTGCGGACGCCGTCATGAACTACATGAAGGCCATCGAAGAGGCTGTCAAGATCACCGACGACATCAACGCTCGCTATGATGCCTTCGCCAACGCCGAGGCTTCTCTTATCAACAATGCCCTCGTCGTCCCCATGGGCATGAGCATCCCGGCCTACATTGCCACCCGTCTGAACTACTGGGAGGGCCAGTACGCTTCCACCGGCTTCTCCAACAAGCGTCTGAAGGGCATCCATGTCCTCGACCACTACATCTCCATGAGCGAGTACGAGGCCAACCGCGACGCCCGCTAAGACTTTTTGAGTCTGTCTGCTCCAAAGCTCTCTGTTTTCCCACGGGAAAGCGGAGAGCTTTTCGTTTCTGAAGCCTCTTACATGAATTTTTGTAACGAACTTTGCCAAATCACTTTCCAAAAGTGTTTTTTTGTTGTATTCTATTCCTATCCGACATTTATTTTATAAAAGAGAGGGGTGCGCACAGATATGCTCAAATATCTGGCGAAACGCATCGGGCGCTCGATACTGACCCTGTTTATTATCGTCACGCTCGTTTTCTGCCTTTTGCGGCTGATGCCGGTGGAAGGCTATTTTGCTAACTACGAAAAAATGACCGAGGCCCAGATACAGGCCGGCTTACAGTCCATGGGCCTGCTGGACCCGCTGCCGGTGCAGATCGGCCGCTTCTGGGTCAATATGCTCCACGGCGACCTCGGCGTGAGCCACATCTATAAGGTCAACGCCTCCGTCACCAGCATCCTCGCCAAGAAGCTGCCCATCTCCATCCAGATGGGCGTGTACGCCATGCTGCTGAGCCTTGTCATCGGCATCCCGATGGGCCTGTTCATGGGCCGCTTCAAGAGCCGCTGGCCCGATAAGGTCGGCACGGCCATCATCGTCCTCATCCAGGCTGTGCCTGCGGCAGTGTATTATCTGTACATCCAGATGTACGGCACCACCGCGCTGAACGTGGGCCTGCTCTTCGACGCCTCCAACTGGAAATACTGGGTGCTGCCCGTCTGCTCCATGAGTCTGGGCAACGTGGCGTTCTACGCCATGTGGCTGCGCCGGTACATGGTGGACGAGAGCAACAAGGACTATGTCCGCCTTGCCCGTGCCAAGGGCGTGAGTGAGAACAACATCGCCCTGCGCCACATCTTCCGCAACGCAATGGTGCCGCTGGTGCAGTATATTCCCTCCGCCTTCCTGAACACTGTGGTCGGCTCCATCTACATCGAAAGCCTCTACAGCATCCCGGGCATGGGCGGCCTGCTGGTCACCTGTGTCCAGCGCCATGACAACACGATGGTGCAGGGCATCGTTCTGCTCTACGCCTGCGTGGGCATCATCGGCCTTATTCTGGGCGACCTGCTCATGGTGCTCATTGACCCCCGCATCAGCTTTGGCAAGAAAGAAGGTGGCCGATAATGCTTTTCCGTATGAAAGATGAAAAAGCACACCAGCTCGAGGCAGAGCTGGATAAGTTACAGGCGGACGGCCCCGCCGCATGGGCAAAGCTGCCCGAAGAAGAGCTGTTCACCCCCGCCGGGTTCAGCGAAGAGCGGGCCGAGGCTACGTCCTACTCCAACTACAGCTACTGGGGCAGCACCTTCCGCGCCTTCTTCAAGAACCGCGTGGCCGTGCTGCTGCTCGTCGCCCTCATCGCCGTGGTGGCGTTTGCATTTTTGCAGCCCTACCTGCCCGGTCAGGTAGACCCCAACCTCTGCGCCGTGGACCCCGTCACCGGCATCCAGTACCGCAACATCGCCCCCGGTGAAAAGGGCTTCATCTGGGGTTCCAACGCCATCGGCCAGGACCTCTGGGCCCGCATCTGGGCCGGCGCCCGCACCAGCCTGACCATCGCTTTCTTCGTGGCCCTCATCGAGGCCGTGGTGGGCATCACGGTGGGTGTGCTCTGGGGCTATGTCCGTCAGCTGGACTTCTTCTTCACCGAGCTGTACAACATCTGCGACAACGTGCCTTCCACCATCATCCTGATCCTTATTTCCTACGTCGCCAGCCCCAGCGTCCAGACGCTGATCCTGGGCATGTCCATCACGGGCTGGATCGCCATGGCGCGTTTTATCCGCAACCAGATCCTCATCATCCGTGACCGTGACTACAACGTGGCATCCCGCTGCATCGGCACCCCCACCTCCCGCATCGTGGTGCGCAACCTGCTGCCCTACCTCGTGTCGGTCATCATGCTCCGCATGGCCCTGACCATCCCCGCCGCCATCGGCAGCGAGGTCTTCATCACCTACATCGGCCTCGGCCTCTCTGTCGAGGTGCCTTCTCTGGGCAACCTCATCAACGATGGCCGCAAGGTCATGATGCAGGCCGGCCTGCGCTATCAGCTGCTCTACCCCACCATCATCCTCAGCTTCGTCACCATCGCGTTCTACCTCATCGGCAACGCCTTCTCTGACGCAGCCGACCCCAAGAACCATCTGCAGTAAGGAGGAACAGGCATGAAAAAGAATGAACTGATCCTCTCTGTGCGGGATCTCAACATCAAATTCAATCTGCGTGGAAAGATCCTCCACGCCATCCGGGGCATCGACCTCGACGTCTACCACGGCGAAGTCCTCGCCATCGTGGGCGAGTCCGGCTCAGGCAAGAGCGTGTTCACCAAGTCCTTCATGGGCCTGCTGGACTCCAACGGCTCCATCACTTCCGGCACCATCGACTACTTCGGTGCCGACGACCACCAGCCCATCCGGCTCTCCGAGTTGAAAAAGGAGAAGGACTGGCTGAAAGTGCGCGGCCACGAGATCGCCATGATCATGCAGGACCCCATGACCAGCCTGAACCCTCTGAAGACCATCGGCGACCAGATCATGGAGGCCGTGGAGCTCCATCAGGGCCTCAAGGGCGCTGCCGCCAGGGAGAAGACCCTCGAGTACCTGCGGGATGTCGGCATCGCCGACCCGGAAGTGCGCTTCAAGCAGTATCCCCACGAGTTCTCGGGCGGTATGCGCCAGCGCGTCGTCATCGCCATTGCTGTGGCCTGCAACCCGCAGATCCTTATCTGCGATGAGCCCACGACGGCTCTGGACGTGACCATTCAGGCCCAGATCCTCGAGCTGCTGAAGGAGATGCGGGTCAAATATAACCTCACCATCATCCTCATCACCCATGACCTCGGCGTCGTGGCCAACATCGCTGACCGTGTGGCCGTCATGTATGCCGGCGACATCGTGGAGATCGGCACTTCGGACGAAATTTACTACGACCCCCGCCACCCCTACACCTGGGCGCTGCTGTCCAGTATGCCCCAGATGGGCGTGAAGGGCGAAGACCTGTTCAACATTCAGGGTACGCCCCCGAACCTCTTCACGGAAATTCACGGCGACGCTTTCGCGCCCCGCAACCCTTTGGCGCTGAAGATCGACTTCGTCAAGCGTCCCCCTTATTTTGATGTCAGCACGACCCACCGGGCCAAGACGTGGCTTCTCGACCCCCGCGCACCCAAGATAGAACCGCCCGCCGCTGTGCGGATGCTGCAAGAGGAGGGCAAATAACATGGCAGACGAACGCGAAGTTCTGGTCGAGGTAAAAAACCTCGAAGTGACCTACGGCTCCGGCCGCAAGGCTTACAAGGCCGTCAAGAACGCAAACTTCACCATCTATAAAGGCGAGACCTTCGGTCTGGTGGGTGAGTCCGGCTCGGGCAAGACCACCATTGGCCGGGCTATCATGCGCATCCTGCCCACCTCGGGCGGCGAGGTGTTCTATAAGGGCCAGAAGATAAACGGCAAGATTTCCCACGCGCTGGACAAGCAGGTCATCAAGGAAATTCAGATGATATTCCAGGACCCCCAGTCCTCCCTGAACGAGCGCGCCAAGGTGAGCTACATCGTAGGCGAGGGCCTGATGAACGTCCGGCCCGACCTCTCCGCCGCCGAGCGGGACGAAAAAGTCCGTCAGGCGCTGCTGGATGTGGGCCTGCTGCCCGAGTTTGCGTCCCGCTTCCCCCACGAGTTCTCGGGCGGCCAGCGCCAGCGCATCGGCATCGCCCGGGCTCTCATCGTGGAGCCGGAATTCATCATCGCCGACGAGCCCATCTCGGCACTGGATATGTCCATCCGCGCCCAGGTCCTGAACCTTCTGCGCCATCTGCAGAAAGAGCGCGGCATCACCTACCTCTTCATCGCCCATGACCTCTCCGTCATGCGCTACATCTCCGACCGCATCGCCGTCATCCACAAGGGCGACATCGTGGAGCTGGCCGACGCCGAAGAGCTGGTGACCCACGCCATCCACCCCTATACCCGCAGCCTGCTGTCGGCCATCCCCATGCCCAGCCCCCGCCGCGAGCGGCAGAAAAAGCTGCTGGTCTATGACCCCTCCATGCACGACTACTCCACGGAGGCTCCCCAGTGGCGGGAGCTTCGGCCCCGTCACTGGGTGCTCTGCAGCGCCTCCGAGGCCGAAGACTGGTGCCGGGAATTGTAAACTTTTTCTTGCGTTTTTCTCATTGTGGCCTCTCTGTTTATTGACTTTTGTTCTCTGCTCTACTACAATAACAGGAGTGGCTTTGTAACAATACGAAACAAAACATTGGCCCCTGCGCGGGTCTACAAACATAAAGGAATGAGAAATTGATGACGACGCAGAATCCTGTTTACGCATCCCAGGCCAAACCCTGGCTCAAATACTACGCTCAGAAGTACATCGACCAGACCCTGCCCACCCTTTCAGCATTCGATTATGTCTGCAACCGGAACCGGAACCATCTGAACGATACGGCACTGGACTACTATGGCCGGAAGTTCACCTACGCCGACCTCATCGTCAATGTCAAAAAGACTGCTGCCGCCCTGCGGGGCGTCGGGGTCAAAAAGGGCGACATCGTGACGGTGGTCAGCGTCATGACCCCTGAGGTCATCGCTCTGTTCTACGCCGCCGACATGGTCGGCGCTACCCTGAACCTTGTGGACCCCCGCTACAGCGTCGAGGGCATCCATGAGTATATCGAAGAGGTGGATTCCCACCTTCTCGTCTGCCTGAACGTCGTGTACGAGCGCTGCCGTCAGGCCGCAAAGCGCACCAACGTGGAAAAGGTCATCGTCCTCTCTCCGGCCGACTCTCTGCCCCCGGTGATGGCCGTAGGCTACAAGCTGACCACCCCCGACAAGAACAAATATGCCTCCAACGTCATCCGCTGGAAGCAGTTCATCAAGGGCGGCGAGGGCCAGAGCACCGCTGCGGAGCCCTATGACCCCGACCACGCCTGCGTCGTCGTCCACACCGGCGGCACCACCGGCTCCCCTAAAGGCGTCATGCTCACCGACAACTGCTTCAACGCTCTGGCGCAGCAGTTCCGCGCCTACGACAAGCTGTTCCACCGGGGCCAGAAGCTCATGAACATCATGCCCCCCTTCATCGCCTACGGCTACGCCTGCGGCGTCCATCTGCCGCTGGTGCTGGGCTTCACGGTCATCATCATCCCCAACCTCGACCCGGCCAAGCTGGGCAGCCTGGTGCTGAAGTACAAGCCTGAGCATATGTTCGGCGTGCCGGCCCACTATCAGCAGCTGGCCGCAGACCCCAAGCTGCGGGATAAGGACCTCTCCTTCATTCTGAACTACGCCGCCGGCGGCGATGCCATCGCCCGGGGCGCAGAGCAGACCGTCAACGACTTCCTCGCCGCCCATGGCGTCCGCTACCCGATGGCAAAGGGCTACGGCATGACCGAGGTATCCTCTGCCGCTACCGTGGCTGCCGGCGCAGACAACAAGCCCGGCAGCGTCGGCATCCCGATGGTCAACACCATCATTGCCGCCTTTGAGCCGGGTACCGACAGGGAACTGCCCATCGGTGAGCGCGGCGAGCTGTGCATCTCCGGCCCCACCACCATGAAGGGCTACTACAATAAGGCTGACGAGACGGCCATGATCCTTCGCCGCCACCCGGATGGCCGCATCTGGGTCCACACCGGCGACATCGGCTATCTGGACGAGGACGGCTTCGTTTACCTCGACTCCCGCATCAAGCGTCTCATCATCCGCCACGACGGCTTCAAAGTCTTCCCCTCCATGATAGAGAATGTCGTCAGCCGCCACCCCGCTGTGCATCAGTGCTCTGTGGTGGGCTGCACCGACAAGGACCATGTGCAGGGCCGTCTGCCCTTCGTCTACATCGTGCTCAAGGCCGACACCACCGCCAAGAAAAAGCAGGTGATACGGGAGCTGGAGCGGATGTGCGCCGAGGAGCTGCCCGAATACGTCCAGCCCGTGGCCTACAAGTTTATTTCCAGTATGCCCATGACCCCTGTGGGCAAGGTCGATTACCGTCAGCTCGAAGCTGACATCTCCCCCCGCGACTATTGATTTCCATGAAAGGACTCTTCTGCCATGAACAAGCGTTTTGCAAGTCTGGCGGTCTCTGCCCTGCTGCTCGTCTCCCTGCTCAGTGTCCCTGCGCTGGCCGAGGGGACCGAGGCCGCTGCGGACACCGCCGGCGATGATCATGTCATCGTCACCCTGAACCCGGAGGCTGCCCTGCAGCCCGAGACTCCGGCGGAAGCCGCGGCTTCTGCCACCGAGACGGCTCAGGCTGACCCGGTCCCTTCTGCGGACGACGCAGAGGAGGCCTTGACCGCTGCAGAGGCCGAGGTCAAGGCCGATGACACCAAAGAGGAAGATAAGGACGAGCAGCTCACCTACGTCGCACTGGGCGACAGCATCGTGGCCGGCGTCGGCCTGGCCGATGTCCAGTACAGTGCGCGCTCCGGCTACAGCGTCGATATGACTCCCAACTTTCAGGGCTACTCTCCCAACTGCTATGTCGGCAAGGTGGCTGCAGCTCTCGGCCTCGACCGTGACCACGCCATCAACCTCGGCCTGCCGGCCCTGACGGCTCCCGATCTCGCGGACATGATCCGGTACGGCAAGATGCCCCAGATGAACATGGCGTCCGGCTGCGAGTACAACTACCCTGAGTTCCAGGACTACATCCGCAAGGCCGACGTCGTCTCCGTCCAGATCGGCTCCAACGACGCCTTCGTCCCCTGCATCGTGGCTCTGGGCAACGCCACCAACTGGAAGAGCGAGAAGCTGGCCGCTACCATTCTGGCCGGCGACCTGCGCAATGAAGGTTCCGGCTCCACCATGTCCGCCATCTACCGCAGCATCAAGGCGATGGACCTGACCAAGGCCGAGAGGGACGCCACCTGGAATCTGCTCTTCTCCGGCATGAGCAAGATCTGCGACGAGACTTACCCCAAGACCACCGCAGCCCTCATCTCCATCGTGCAGGAGATCCGCAATCTCAACCCGGATGCCCAGATCATCCTCGTGGGCTACACCAACCCTGTACCGCTCATCCCCTGCTGGCGCAGCTACTTCAACAAGCTGAACAAGTTTGAGAAGCAGATCGCCAAGACTTATAACTTGACCTATGTGGCCATCCCCAACACGGAGACCACCCTCGACGTGCATCCCACCATCAAGGGCCACCAGTACATCGCCAACAAGCTCGTGAACGCCATCGAGAATCCGTAATCAACAAATACAGCAAAGCCCCCGTTTCCAGCTGGAAGCGGGGGCTTTTTCCTACAATACGTTATGCGGCCAGAGCCTTTTTGATGTTTTCAAAGACGGTGTCGCTGTCCTCACAGCAGACCATGACCACCTCGCCGGTGGGGACAGTCGCCACGCGGGCGGCAGAAGCGATCTGGTACTGGTCTTCGAGGTAATGCTCCATGGACTTCTGCTGGCTCTGGACATAGGCATCCATCGCATCCACCACGTCCTGCGTCTTGCCCTCGGCGGGCTTGACGATGGCCACGCCGTAGACGCTGACCATCATGCCGGACACTGAGGCGGCGAAGTCGTCGTACATATCATCCTCGAGGCCCAGCAGAGGCATCATCATGTTGGCCACCTCATCGGAGAGCTGGTCGGCCTCATACTCGGCGCTGTAGCCGTACTGGGCCGTGAACTTGCCATCCTCGCTTTTGGTGAATATCATCTCATACTTGTTGTCCTCGTCGCTGCGGGCGTCGTGGAGGATCTGGGTGTAATCTTTCTTCGCGGCAGAAGACGCGCTGCCGGAGCTGCCCGACGCGCCGCAGCCCACCAGAGCCAGCAGCATGACGCCGGCCATCAGACAAGCAATGATACGTTTCATATTCAATTTATCCTTTCGTTCGCAGGGTGAGGTTTTCGGTGTGCAGTGATAGTATTTGATGTTTTATCCCTGCTATTCGGTAAACGACCCACGGCGGGCGAAAATTGCACCCACAAGTGTAACAGTTCTATGAACGCTTACAACATCATGGCCTCAAGGTCACCGTGATTGACGGGCGTCGAGAGGATGATCTGGGTGCTGGTGGTACCCAGCTTCTGGAACTGTAAGATAAGATGCTCCAGCTGGGGCATACTGCCGCAGCTCACCTTGATGAGGAAGGTGTAAGCTCCCGTGACGTGGTAGCACTGCAGCACCTCTTTGCTGTTCTTCATCAGCTCCACCAGCTCGTCCCGCTGGGACGGGGCCACCGAGAGGCTGATGAGAGCATCCACATAGACCCGGTCAGACGGGCGGTTGAGCATCACGGTATAGCCGCTGATGATGCCGTCCGTTTCCAGCTTGTGGATGCGGCTGGAGACAGCGGGACTGGTCAGCGCCACCTTTTCGGCGATCTCCTTCACCGGCATACGGGCGTTCTTTGCGAGGAGGGCGAGAATCTTGCGGTCCAAATCGTCCATAGGAAAAGTACTCCTTTTGAAATATGTTACATTACATAAAATTTTCTGAAAGTAAAGTTTTATTGTTGTAGCAATAGTACAAACTGTGCAAAAATCAGTTTTCGTTTTGCCGTCTTTAATTATATAAAGTTTTTGTCAAAAAGTAAAGTGCTAAATTAAAGCGAAACCAAATTTTTGCATTTGACAAGAAAACAAATTCGGGTATAATACATACTGCAAGGCAGTGTCACTGAAGTTCTGATGTACCGCCGGGGATCCCGGTGTTCGGGTACGATATGCTGCCGACTGATCATGCGATTCACCACTTTATATACTTTCCCACCCCTCTATACACAAAAACCCGCTGCCAG
>OIWS01000971.1_pt1 | contig 32213 bp, 43 predicted proteins | sample 1587611 | NCBI WGS metagenome assembly OIWS01 (sample SAMEA3888919, study PRJEB22519) | human gut metagenome | biome: human gut; feature: human-associated habitat; material: faeces | place: Denmark | collected 2010 | reverse complement strand
CGCAGACCTCGGCATCCCCGCAGACCTTGGCGTTCCCGTAGACCTCGGCGTTCCCGCAGACCCAGGCGTCCCCGCAGACCTCGGCGTTCCCGTAGACCTCGGCGTTCCCGCAGACCCAGGCGTTCCCGTCTTGGGACAGATTAGCTTCTTTTTCAATGTAGCCTCCTATCTCTCCGGACTTTATGGAGGCAAATGTGGTTACGCATACAATTTGATTCAGAGTGCGTCCGTATACCTCTTTCGTTATTCCTGTGAATTTATATTTTTGCATAATATTTTATTTATTTAGTTAATCAGTTAAAAAAGGTTTTTGAGCAGGAGGAAAATTAAGAAGAGGAATGTTCCTCCGGCAGTAACCAGTCCACACCAGAAAATCAGGTAAGCGAGGATTTTGGTAATCCGAGTGTCTGATTGGGCTGCTTGGGTATAGTTCCAGCATCGCTCCGCTTCGTCCGGGATACCGTTGAGGCGTTCCCTGGCGCACAGCGGGCACAGAAAGCGCGCGGTGAAGACGCCGTCCTGATGGTCCCCAACGAGGGACATCCATGATGTCGAGGCTTTCAGCGGTGCCGCGCACATGTAGCAGCGCGTCGTCTTTGCGGGGTGCGGGTTGTTGGTGATCGTTTCCACCATCCCCTTGAAGGGGCCCCGGTCAATGATGTGTTGATGTGTGGTCATTTTCTTTTGTTAGTTAAGTATTTTTCCACGTCTTCCATGTTATAAAGGGTTCCTTTTCCGACTCCTTCCAGCCTTCTTACATTCTTCCCCGCCCGTGCCAGGATGTTATCCATCTGCCGGGAGGAAATGTCATAATAATTGGCTAATGTAGAGCTTTTAGCGTATTTCTTTTCGATTGCTCCGAAAATGGAAACGGAAGACGATTCAGGCGTAGAAGGAACAGGCGTTGTTGCCAGCTCCCGCAATACTCCGGCCAGCGTTTCCAGCGCGGTCGCAAGGGTGGTCATGGTTGTGTCGTTTTCGCTCATGTTCGTTCTTCTGAATTGGCCGCCCGGACGGGTTTCCCCGCGCCTGCCAGACCGTATTACTCTATATACCTATTGATGTTTTGGTTTTGGTTTTAGGCCCCACCTGGGCCGGGCGATTGGTTAAAAGTCAGTTAGTCGTCGTAGTGTCCGTCCGGGTTGTCGCATTGGGGGGCGTGGTCAAAATCCCACTCGTCGATTGCCTGCTCTATCTGCTCCAGGAGTCCAACCGCGACACCGTAGGAAATAGGTTCGCCGTCCACCCGAATGCACCGGTCTTCGTCGTCGTATTCAATGATCATTGTTAGAATTGAAAGTATTAGGGTTATCGGGTACATTCGCTCCCATGTTCGGAGAAATTAACTGGACCAATATCATCGAAGGCGTCTTGATCATGGTCTTGGGGACTATCTCCCTTGCTCTTGTCTATCGATTCAGGAAAATCATTGCGGCACGTCTGAAACGGTTCTTCAATCGACTTTGCCATTTCATCAAATTGAAGCAATGCCTTCCTAATCATTCCCTTGATCATGCTCGCCTCCTCTTCCAAAACCGCCAGTTGAGACGAGCCAACAGGAGTCTGGGAATCCAACTTGAAGAGCTGAACTTCCATTTCATGAAGGAACGTGAATGCTTGAGCGAGGATGAGAAAAAATTCATCTCGCTTTTTCTCTCCAATGAGACGTTGGCGACTCGAAAGGTATCGAAAACTCTTCAATGGGAGCATCAGTTCACTCTCTCGATTGTTGACGAATTGACAGAAAGAGGGCTGATTACAGAGGATGCGGCGTTGCGGGAAATGGGCGTTTCCGGCGCCTATCGCCTCAGTGTAAGAGGTCGGCGCGCTCTCCGTGATTTTGGTTTGCTCGGTCATAAATAGTTCTCTTTTATTTCTTTAAGGAGCATTATTTGCTTTTATTCACTAAGTCGGAAAACTCGTCTACTGGCTCGCAGGGCAATAATGCGCCGGGTTTACATTCAAGGCTCAACCCAAGCAGACGCCGGGCTGCGTAAATTGCCCCTGCGTATTTCGCTCGGAAAATTTTATCTTCAGGATCATTGATGCTGAAGCATGGATTGGCGTCCTCGTGAGTTTCGATTTTGAGCATTTTGTCCAGTTCAACGAGTAGGCTTACTATTGTTTGTTCTTTAGTCATGATTATCGCTTGGCGGGTTCGGGGTTCTTCGGTTGCGTTTTGTTAGAATTGTTATAATTCTCCAAAGCCTCATTTTCTTCTTTCATGCATTCTATGAGATATTGCCTCAAAAAAACTTCTTCCGTTTTTCCTGAAGCTTTGGCTAATCGTCTGACAGTTGCCATGATTGATGGAGGCAAGGAGAAGTCCGGATTAAGAGATGATGATACGTCGATCATGTTTTTTGTAGCGTTGCTTTACGTGGTTAAAAATATGTAATTTCTGCATGATTGTCAACAATAATTCTGTACTTATTGCATACTCATTCACAATAAAAGGCTTGCAATTATGTAATAAATGCATATCCTTTCCTCATGCCCACCAAAGAAGAGATCAAAGACTGGCTTAAAGGAATTGGAAAAGACCGATTTTGGCTAGCTGATAAATGCGGAGTGGAGAAAGTCTCCGTTGATGGCTGGTTTACTTCCCGAGGGCGCGTTCCCTCTTATGCGCTTTTAGTGATTCAAAATCTTATGAAAAACACTACTGAAGCTTCTACGCTTTCAGAATGTTCCAGTGATGAGAGTCTGCTTTCATCCCTGAATTTCTCTCCAGAAGAAATGGAGATCGTCAGAGGGTTTCAGAAAAACTTTCCCGGTATTGATTTAGAAAGTTATCTCCGAAGTAAAGTAATAGATCTCTGCACCGGACTGGATAAGCAATGTAAATATATAGCAGAAAGATCTGAATGCGAGAACGATAAGAAGGAAGATGCAGGGGAATGATTTATTCCCCTTTCTTCATCCCCTTTGAAATATTCTCCAAGATCCTTTTCGTGGTTCTCCGGCAACCTTCAATAATGCCGAGTCGGAAACAAGTGAACCCGAACAGAACGGCCAGCAAGAAAAACACAAGCATTACGTTACCTGACATTGCCGCAACCCTTTCTTGCTGAAAATTTATCTCCTAATGCTCTAATATTTAAGGCGTTACAAATGCGGGGGGGGGGGGTAATAATTCCTGTTTTTTCATGAGATTTGATGTCTTGTGACTCCGGTAAGACGTTTTGTCATCAATTTCCCGTTCAGGGGATGACAAGTCATGACGTTTCCTGAAACGCCGAAAAGGATTGCCTAAAGGGTAAAATGTGATATAAAAGGCACGTATTCAGATTCCTGACTACGTCCTTTCTATTTATTCTTTTCCGTCCGCGTCGGGAGACGCGGGCGGTTTTTTATCCTCGCAGGGTTCATTTTTTCTGTGTCATGACATGTCGACCTTTACGTGAAGCTTCCGACGGAGTAATAAACGGTGCGGCTTTCTGACAGTGCTATACGGTATGCTGTACATGTGGCCCGCTAAAAGTTTATGGACAAGACACTAAATCCCGTACGCGATGCCAATTCTCGTCAGCACGTGACGGAATGACCCTTGATTTTCCTACATTTTGCGCAGTTTTGAGCGCACCTGAAAGCGCCTGACAGAAAAAAGCGCCCTGTACATGCGACTGTACATTGTCTAAAGGACTGTACAGCACTATGGCAGGCATCATCAAACGCAACAACAAATGGGTGGCCGTCTTCCGCTCCCTGGACGGCAAAGAGCTTCGGAAAACCACCGGCATCGACGTGGTTCCCAAGGCGCTGCTTCCGGGAGCCAATAAGAAATCAATCATGTCCCAGAATGAAGCCCGGGCGCGGCTGGTAGCCCAGGAGATGGAGAAAGAAGCCCGGTACGGGGTTTTCGACTTGGACAAGGTGAAGGCCATTGCCGGGGACCAGGCCGGCGTGCTGAAAGCCACCATGAACGGCATGACGGTAACCCGGTTCCTCTTTGACTGGCTGGACGGGAGGAAAAACAAGAAGCGGGCCTATGAGCGGGACGGCATGGCCGTCCGCAGGCTTCTGGCGTTCCTGGGGGACCGGCGGAATATGCCGCTGGCCGCCCTGAATAAAGGGATGGCGAAGGATTTTGTAGAAACGGAATTGGAGCGCGTTTCCGCCGGAACCGTCATCCGCTATGTGTCCACGCTCTCCACCGCGTTCAATGCCGCTGTAGACCGGGAGATTCTTCCCCGGAATCCGTTCCGGGGCGTCATGCCTTCCCGGGCGGACCACCAGGCGGAAAAGCAGCTGCGCGGCGCCTTCACCATGGAGGAAGTGAACACCATCATTGAACGGTTCCCGGATGAATGGCCGGATCTGGCGCGGGTGTGCCTCTACACCGGAGGACAGCGCCTCGGAGACCTGGCGACGCTGAAATGGGAGCAGATTGACCTGAAGAACTCCTTCCTGTTCATGACCACGCAGAAGAGCCGGCGCCGCATGAACAAGCCGATCATCCAGCCCTTGAAAGAGGTTCTGGAAAGGCGTCTGCTCAACCGGGTGAACGATTATGTATTTCCCCTGTCCGCGCTTCGCCATGCCCATGCCGGCGGACGTTCCGACAAGCTTTCCACGGAGTTCACGACGTTATTGAAAACGTACGGAATCATCCGAGAGATGCCCGGGGAAGTGAGAGGCGACCGGCACCGGCTTTCGGAAAAGAGCTTCCACAGCCTCCGGGCGACCGCCGTGACCGTCCTGCGCCTGGCCGGGGTGTCCCCGGATTTGTGCCGCTTCATCGTCGGCCACGACTCCGAAGAGATTGAACGGGTGTATTTCCGCCCGGATTCGGCAGACGTCCAGGAGGCCATGAGCAAGATTGCCGTCGGACTGGCCCGTTAGCCTTCCTTCCCTTCCCCGTGGAATCGGTAGCGAAACAAGGCGTCCATGTCGCGGGCGCGCTCGGATTTGGGAATGTTCGTGGGGCGCGGGTTTCCGAATGTGACCATCCAGAAGCCGGCGTATTTTTTCGGCGTTACGGCGATGCTGAACCAGTTCCAGGCCGTCCACTTCCCTTCCCGGTTGAAGGGCGTCCAGGGTTCATCAAGCCTGATCCGCTCCTGGGGAAAGAGGCCCTGGATGGTACGGCAGATCGTCAGGTCTTCGGGAGCGAGCGCGGGGATGTCAGCCTTCATCAGTTCCTCCGCCGCCAGTCTGGCCGCCCGTCCGTTGATGGCGTAACACGGCCCATAGGCGGAGCGTTCGGACGGGTGGCTGGGGACCTGGTAGCCGGAGGCGTGCAGAGCCAACCCGTTGCGCTGCATGTCGAGGATCCAGCCGCCCGACAACAGGAGCGTGTCGGAGTCGATTTTGACGATGACGTCTTCATCCTCCGCTTCCCCGGCCAGCGTGGAAATGATGCCCCGGACGCATTCCGGGCCGCGCAGGTTGCCGCAGCGGGGGAAAGAGCTCCGGCGATACCGCGCCCCATACGCTACAAGAGCCCTCCTGGCCTCCGGGGGTACCGGGGCGGCGCTGTCGTCCACAACCGTAATGACAGCTTCAGGCAGAGCCGCGGCTGCGCATTGTACGCAAACTAGGGCTTCATCCGCGTCTCCGGCATAGGTGAATAGATAGATTCTGATCATGGTGTTTGTTAGGCTGGTCCGTAAGGGTAGAAGGTGCCTCCGAAGACGGGTATCTGAATCATGCCCAGCGCGTATTGCGTCACCTGGTCATCTTCGATGTCGGCTATCTGGAAACAATAGTCGAAATTGACGTCAGGCTTTTTCTCTCCGAGCCTGATCGGATAGACCGGTCCGGGAATGCCCGAGACGTCAACGCCCGTCAATTTGGCGTCCTGGTCGAAGTGGACGTTGAGCCATACTTCCCCGCTGGTTTGGGGGATAGTCACCCAGGAAGAACCGGAACCGCCCCCCTGCGGGTATTTGCCGAGCAGCGAGCCGTTCAGGTAGAGCGCGCCGGGCTTCATTTGCGCCCCGGTGATGGCCCCCTCCGTATCTTTCTGCAAGCGCACCTGGAAGCCGTATTCCGGCGCGGGCGTGGATTCTCCCGTGGATTTGGTGATGTGCTGGCTGATGGTGGGGGATTCCGGCTTGGGGTCAAAGCCGTATTCCGTCGATTCCGGCGCGCCCTGCATGTTTTCCAGCGTGGAAGACTCGCGAGATTTAGCGTTAATGCTCCTTAATCTTATCCAGTCATCAACGCTTAAATAGTTTAATGCCCCGTAAGACAACGTGATGACGTTGGTCTGCAGGTCGCGCGAAACGGTTTGAATCATGGTGTTGATGTTCTGCCACTCTGGGTTGCCTCCCAGCAGCGAGACGCGGCGGCCCATGTATTGCCGCGTCTGCGCTTCACCAAGCGCGACAAAGGAAATAGAGCCGTCCCAGGGCAATTCCTGCATGGATTCCCATACCGTTTTGGCAATGTCCCCATAGGGAACGCCTTCCGAAGGTTGCGGCGATTCCCCTTCTTCCGGACCGTTGGAGGGCTGTTCCCCGTTGTAGATGCCGTCAATGGGGTAGCTCGCGTAGGGGCGGTCCATGGTGACCAGATCCACCGAGAATTCTTCCCAGAAGCAGGGCACGCCTTGCAGCGTTCCCACATTCTTGAATTTCTCCCTCCACTTGGACGCGGCGCTTTCCGGGATGGCAAGACGCTGCTTGACGGTGGCGTTGCACCATTGCGGGCGGAGGGATTTGGTATGAATTTGCCCGTCCGTCAGTTCATAACCCGTGGCGGAGGTGTTGTAGCCCCTGGGCTTGTCTTCCTCCGTTCCGTCCCAGGGCTTCCCGGTGATGGTCGGGTCCTGGTCATAGGCGGCGATGGACCCTACATCTTTCATCCACGGGAAATGATTTTTCCAGAAACTGTTGATCATGTCGTTCTGGTCAATCCTGGTCCCCTTCACTTTCATGCGCTGGTAGGACAGGCTGCCGGCCCTAGTGCCCTGCACCGGCTGCGGATCTTCTACCGGCTCCCCCGTAGAACTGTATTTAGAATAGTAGAAGTCTACTGACGTCCGGTAAACAATGGAGTGCGGCAAGGTCGGATCCCCGTCTTCCGGGTATTTGGACAGGTAGGAGACGCGGTAGCCGTTGCTGCCGGTGGTTTCTGCGACGATAGCCACGCAGGGCGGTACGAGGTCGCCCCGGGGGACCAGGGAAACATCCATAGACTTGACCGTCGCTGTCGGCTGCAGGGGGAGCGCGATGGGCGTCAGGGCGTCATAGTCCGTGATGATGAGTTTGGGGCGCGCGCCGCTGTAGTCGTAGTACGTGACCATCCGGGGCGACCAATGGCGGATGGATTGAAGGAGGCTGCCAATCGTATCGCAGGAGGCGTTCCACGGAATCAGCATCTTGTCATCGCTGATACGCAGCTCGTAGTCCGCCGGGTGGTGCTTGGCAAGGTTCAGCACCCGGGAGAGCGCGGCGGAAAGGCTTATCTTCGGAATGATGGCTCCCCCTCCGCTGACTTTATTCCACATGGAGAAGACCGGCTTCCAGTCGTTATCCAGGGCAAAGCAATGTTCCAGCCAATACCAGGGATCGGAAAAGACGATTTTCCACGCACGGGAAGAGCCGCTGTAGGCCTTTTCGATGCTGGAAACGAGGCCGGAAAGAATGGTGTTCCCGTTTTGGGAGATGGTGACGGTATCGAATTGTTGGAAGGGCAAGACCTCGCCCAAGGTGCGGACGGGATAAACCGCGGTGATGGTGGAGGCGGAAAAGCTTTGCTGGTCGTGGGTCAGGCTGGACGGCTTGAGGCCCAGCAAGTCATTGATGGTGATTTCGTGGTTCCTGCTGCTTGTAAAATGGTTAGGGTTCTATTTATTGTTATTCTGCATATTTTTTAACAAGAGAACGCATTCCGCAATTCTGTCGTAAATTTTTCCCATCCACAGGAAAAACATCAATGAGAAGAAGCCGGATAAAAGACATGCAACAGCCAAACCTATTAATTTCTGTGCTATGCAAACAAAAAATCCGATGAGTCCACAAACCGCTACAACTCTCCCAATCAAAAAGAACCAATTTCCTAATGTTAAATTGACATCTGTATTTTGTTCTTCAGATACTTTGCTTTTAGGAACTATCTTCTTATGATATTTCGCCAATACCTTCTCAAACTCTTCCCATTCTTGCCCACCCTCTTGAAAAACCATGGTCTTCGCGTTGATCTTTTTCTGAGTGAAGTAATTTTCCAGAACCTCAAGAGAAAAGGGACCTTCCGTTTGTCCCTCAGCAATCGCGATGTAGTACATGTCTAGATTCATGCTCTTTCTCTGATACGTTCCTTTTCCAAAAATGTCAAGATACGAACCAGTCCCCTATCATATTGAGCCCTTTTTTCTGTGCCTGCGCCTCTTTTTCCAGCCGTTGGACTCGTGATTCCAAGGATTTAATCTCAGCCTGATCTCCCTTTCCGTTGGACGTCCCTTTCTCTACCAGGGCAACGAGTCGTTTCACTAAATTAAGCGTTTGTTTATAGGTGGTATTCTCGCCTCTTGACGACAGTTCCTGCATTAACTTTTTAGAGAGAACTTCCATTTCATTCTCCGTGACTTTATTGTCCTTAAAGGCGTCTTTGATGTACCTGACGACAGCGCCGTAAGCTTCATTGATATTGGCTTTTCGCTCCCGAGCTCTGCCGCTGATCGCCCTGTCAGGGCTTGATAAGGCATCAGTCAGGGATTTGCTGAACCCGGCCAGGTTGATATTTTCAATCACATTGTCCCGTCTCTCCTGTTGGGTTTTCGCGCCTGATTTTCTCTGGGATATTTCCTTTTTCAAGTCCCGGACCTCATCTTCCTTCTCTCTTATCTGGGCCTTGATGGCATTTTCGTACTCCTTCTGCGCTTGAACAATTCTCTTGTGTTGTTCCAACGCTTCATTCCTTTCCCGCTGCGCTTCATCAATGGTTTCTTCAGAAGCATTGATCTGTTGAACCTCCGCAAGCTTATTGGTGCTTGATGTTAAGGATTTTTCCGCTTCTGTTTGATCTTCTATCGCATTTTTGAGAGCTTCCTTTGCTTCCTCTACCGCTTTATCTCTGTTTTTATAGGCTTCGACTCGCGCATCATCCGTACTGACGTCATATCCTGCATCGACAAGAGCATTATCAGAAGCGGCTCTTTGTGCTCTTAAAGCGTTCAGGCGATCTAACTGCGCCCTACCATTTCCCAAAGAGAGAACATCTTCCATAAATTTCGGAGCTGACCTAAAAGTCGATGAAGGAGTCACAAATTGACGTTGAAGCCATGTATTTTTTAGAGCACTTGTATCACCTCCGTTATCAATTAACTGATTAATCCATTTTTCAATATCATCTTTTGATATTAGGCCAAGTCCCAAAAGATTTTCTTCATTATTGCGCGCTGTTTTAGCAATAGAAAGCAAGTTGTCAAATATTTGTTTTTCAGCATTAAGAATCTCTCCATTGAGCTTTTCCCGTTCCTGGTAGGATAAAATATTCTGGTCCTCCAATCCTCCCAAACGTTCGCTAAGCCTGTTAGTTGTTTCGGTCTTTGATGACAAATCACTTTCCGCGATGGAAACATTCATCCTTGCGCTGTCTTCCTGCTCTCGCCGATGCCGTGCACGGGCTCGCAGTCTGATATCTTCCTGTTTTCCTTCAAAGAATAAACGCGTAGAAAAATTTTCAGGATCGCCAAAGGCCCCGCTATAGTAATCAGTTTCCAGTTTCAACAAATCGGCCTGATCCTGATTGTCCAATACCTTTGATTGAAGGTCCAGCAAACGCTGCTGATCCCGTACAGATTCTTTCAGGGCCTGGGCTTCTGCTTTCCGGTTGCCGGCTATTTTTGCTGTAAAATCATTGGATTTCTGTAACGTTTCTTCATTATTGAAGGAGGCTATCACTTGCTGCGATTTCGCAATGGCTTCATTTTGTTGTTCAATCGCCTTAGCAAGCTCTTTGGATTTCGCTTCCGTGTTCCCCATCCATTCGTAAAGCTTCGCTCCGGCCAGAACGGCAAGCGACATCGCGCCGGCCAGACCTGCGCCGCCTCCGAAGCCCATCACCAGCCCGGGAATGTTGTTCATGATGCCCCGGATGCCGTACTGCAAGTCATCGAAGAAGTAGGCAGCCTGCAAGGCCCCCTGCCCCATGTTCTTCACGCTCCTGGTTGCCTGCTTGCTTCCCTTATCCAACTGCTCCGTAGACTTGTTCAGCGCGTCGATCTGCTGTTTGGCTTCTTCCACGCCTTTTCCGTCCAGCGTGGACTTGAGTTTGATTTCAATTTCTTTCTTGGTGGCCATGGTGGTAGATGTGGAGGGTTATCGTTGAGCGCGGGCTTCTTCGATGACGAAAGCGGGCAGTTTCCCTGCGGTGAGGGCGTTTCGGGATTCATCCACGCGTTTCTGCAAGGATTCCAGGATCATCATATCCCGGATGATGACGCCGAAGGCATGGGAGGGATCGACGCCGGCGGCTTGAGAGGCAGCAAAGACGCTTTCCTTCAATTCCTGCACCGCCTGGTTCAGGTTCGGGTTCTTGCCGCACTCTTCGGCAAATTCGACGAAAAGCCGTTCTATTCCGTTTTGTTGTTGTTCGTTCATGATGGATTATTCTGTTAAGATGGGTATTCGGTGGAAGTGTAGCGGATGACGAGGGATAATCCGAACGTACGCCCGGCCGCCGTGGCTGCCGCGGGGTAGGCCTCATTTCCGAGACCGTCAAACGCCTGCGGATTGGACAGCATCACATGCTGCTCATAAATGCCGTTCTGGTTTTCCACGACCAGCTGCCAGTCCGAACGGATTTCCACGCCGGGCGAAAACGTCCATTTCACGTTCCCGCCCGGCGTGGAAACCGCCTCGCTGCTGGTCGCTAGAAGAGAGGCAGACCCGTTTTCCACCCGGTAAAGCGTTAACGTGCCGGAATTGGCGCTGGTGGGTTTCGTCGTGATGATTTCCTGAAGCGTCAGTCCCTTTCCTTCGGGGTTGCCTTCCGGGAAGTCCGGATAAACGTCCGAGGGAATAAACCTCCATGAGGAATAACTCATCGGATTATCCGAGTATTCCCCTCCGGGCGGGGGAAGCTGATGATTTCGGGTGACCAGTCCTGCCCTCAATACGCGGATTGTCTGTTTTAAACCGGAATCCGCCTGTGTCGCGGAAACGACGACGGAGCCGGCCGCTCCTTCATTGGGCGCCGCGGTTAACGTGAAGGACCCGTTATTTCCGTTCGTGATATCGGAAATGACAACGGAAGAGCTGGGAGAATTGGGCGTCCAGTCAACGCTGACTGCTCCCGGGTCATAATAGGAAGTCACCTGGACCTGATAGCTTCCGCCAGTAACGGGAACCTGTACCTGGGTTGGAGCAAGGCTGAATGAGTAAGAGGGTTGAAGCTGACGAAATTCAACCTCAACAGCCTGTCCTGTTCCGTCCTGAATGACCTGGAGCGACATGGTCCTTTCCTGGTCTCCTTCATTGGCCGCGACGATAACCTTGAATGTCCCGTTGTTGCCGTTGACGATATCGGAAACGGTTAATCCTTCGGAAACGTCGGCAATCTGCCAACCCTGCCCTACCGGTCCAGGGCTGAACGACGATTCCACATTAATGGTGTATTCGCCTCCCTTGACGGGAACGTCGAAAGAAGAGGGTGTCACGCTGAATATCCAGTTGGAATTGTCCGGGGTCCGGTCGGTGACCGTCATGGTCAGCGTGACCAGCAGGCACAGATAGCCGTCTTCGGGAGACGGCGGAGGAACAAAGTTCTCCGTCTCAAACTGGTAGCCGGTGATGACGGCGGCAAAACGCCATTGAGGCTGGTCGGCAAATTGCAGGTACAGATACCCGTTCTGGTTGCTGGCCAGCCACAGGGCAAGATTCTCCTGCCAGGAAGCCATGTCCTGATAATCCGTAAACCAGCGGTAAAACGCGATGGTGCGCTGCTCCACGGCGCTTCCCAGCCCCTGCGCGAACGCTCGCGGTCCGTCTACCAGCGACGTTTCAAATGCCTCCATGGACCCGCCGAAGCGGGGAGGCTCCGGCGTATCGTCCCAGAGGTTGAGCAGCTGGATCTGGTTGCTGGCGGCGGAAACGTAGCGCGCCGCGTAGGGGGCCTGGTAAGTCATGGGCGGTTACTGGTTGATATAGTCCTTCACCCCTTCCGCAATGGCTTCGGCAATGCGGCCGGGATGGTCCTTCAAAATAGAGGCGTTTTCAGGATTGGTGATGAAGCCGCATTCGCACAGCACCCACGGGCAGCGGGTCTTTTTCAGGACGGCCAGTCCCGGGCGCGACTGCACAGTGTTGGCCCGTCCGGGCAGCAGCCGGGAAAGAGGTTCCGCGATGCATATGGCAAGCCGGCTTCCTTTAACGCTTCCCGGGTAGAAACATACATGGGCGCCATGCGGAGCAGGATTTGGAACGTAAATGAGTTCCTTTCCTTCGTCTGTTTCAACCGTTTTTTCGGTGCTCGCGCTGTCGCAATGCAGGGAAATGCCGAAGTCATAGCCTCCTTCGTTGGCGACCTTGACGGTGGCGTTCAAGTCCTGGGAATTGGTCATCTTCGGAAAGTCAATCACATCCACCCGGGCTCCCAGCCGTTCCAGCATGGGGGCGAGGCGTTCGGCGATCGTCGCCGCGACGGCGTGTTCTTCAAGCCCGTTCCCGCGGGCCCCGGTGTTGTTGGCATGGCCTATATCAATAGCTATTTTCCTGATTATTCTCCTTTAATGGTTGATTGTTAATATGATTGAACTTGTAAGAAAAACTTTACAGTTACTGTTTATCCAGACGGCGTTCAATGTTTTCGATGCGAACGGACAAGAGTTGAATGGCTTTGGCGGTCTCGACCTGCGCCTGCGTCTGCATGGACATCAAGTCAAGAATCCTGTCATTATGGTGTCCCATCACCTCCCCGATGTACCAGCAGGCAGCACCACACGTGACCAGCGACAGCATGACGCAGGCCACGAGGGGCGACGTTTTCGCAAAATCCAGGAAATGAGCCGGCACTTCAGAGAGTTTGCACATGGCCTTATTTCTTGGAGGGGATGACCTGCACGACGGGCGGAACATCCGTAACAGGCTGGGCCTGACTGTAGGAGATATGTCCCGGTTCCAGCACCAGGCAGGAACCGTCCTTGCATACCACCGTCTTTTCCGGCGTCACGTCCACGGAATGACCGCAGCCACCCAGCAGAGCGGAAGCCGCATAGGCAGCACCTGCTAGGACTACCCACAAAAGGCGTTCCCACCACTTCAGGCCGGTTTTAGTTTTGCTTTTTTCGTAGGCATCTTTCATGCCCTGCTTCCCCGCCTCAAGGGCGGCCTGCTTTTGCTCGTCACTTAATTTACTCATGGTTTTGTTTTGTGAAGTATTTGAAAAAATCCACGGCGGCAGGGTCGGTAACAATGAACTCCGGGTAATCACGGGAAGTGAACACCCTCCGCCCGCCCTGCGGATTGACGGCCTCAACGGTCAGTTCCACGGCTTCCTCCGTCCGCATCGGGTCATCCTCCTCCGGAGCGTAAAACTCTTTCAGCCGTGCCCACACCTGCACCGCCTGCCAGTCCTCACCCATGCCCACCAGCGCGGCAACTACGGCGGCCATTGCCGGGGCATGGTCCGCTGGTATCTCGTCCTGCGTATAGCGCGCCGGAGGTCTATATCCGCCCTTGTCCTGATAAATGGGCGTCAGAGTGAATTCCTGCCAGTTGCCGGGCCGGGGGAACTGAATCTGTATTTCTGCGTTGTTCATGCCTGTTCAAGGGGGTTGTTAATATCCACAAAATCCGTGGTTTCCTCGGATTCAATGGCATCGACGGCCATTGCTTCCAGTCCATAAAAGACCGGGTTCGTGCCTCCCGGCTGGTAATAGGTGTGCTCTCCGTCACCTGCAATGATGTAAGTGTCACCAGTCGAATTATTCACCACATCAGTTACCCAGCTGATAATGCCGGAGTTTGTCTCAAAAGTGGAGACGCCGCGGCATGTGGCAATTTTATACAGATTATTCGCCTGACCCCCGGTGAGCATGAGCCAGAGTGCACCTAGATTCTCATACTGGGCAATATTGGCCGAAGATTTCTGCTGGTAAATAACCTTGGCAATCGTCCAAGGGACGGGTTCGTTTTGACTGGCCGGGATGAAGCTGGTGGTGGTTTTCACCTGCCAGCCAGCCGTGGAATTGAGCGCGTAAATCTCACGCACCCGAACCGTATAACCGTTTCGCTGTGTGTCTCTGACGTTGTCAAAGGTAATATCCAGAATTTCGCCATGATTGTACGCCAAATCGTTTGCCGGGATAATACTGTAAGAATCTATGGAAAGGTCTGGGCGAACCGTCTTCGCGCCGCGGCCGATACCAAGGGTCAACTTTGCGGCACCAGTAGCACGCCAAACGAAAGAGAACCCTGCGAAACTGGAATAATTCCATCTGGCATTAACTCCCACAAAGGTCGCCTGAATGGTCGAATGAGTACTCGGTGGAATCTTAATCGTAGCCACATGGTAGGGAACTGTTTGGGTCACCGTCGAAGTCCCTGTCTTGGTAATGGTCGTCGTATTGAGGAAAGCATTAGTGGTCAGGATGTTCGCCTCGCCAGCCAATCCTATCGCATAAAGGCGGTTGACCGCGCCCGTATCCGTCGGTGCACCCACGGCCAGCGGGATGTTGATGCCGCTGTTGGCGTTGACGGTGCTTGAAAACGTGGACGCCCCCGCGCAGTTGAAGCTGGCGCCCTGGGAAATATTCAGGATGCCGGATTCTACCATGAATGTCCCTCGCAGCCAGCCGCCCGATTGGAGATCAACGGACTGATAAAACCGGGTGATTCCGTAAATCTGGTTCAGGGTCCCGGCGCTTCCGCTTCCGTCCGGGTTGTTGACGACCAGAGGCCCGTTGATAGTAGCCGATTCAGCGGTCAGGGCTCCCCCGATGTTGACGTCGCCGACGTTGGACGTCAGCGTCCCGGGCTCTCCCTTTTCCCCTTGTAGTCCCTGGGGTCCTGCCGGACCTTCCGGGCCCTGGGGGCCCTCCGGGCCTTGAGGCCCCGCCGGTCCTGTATCTCCCTTCGGTCCCTGCTCCCCGGTTTCGCCCTGCGGCCCGCGTTCCCCGGTTTCGCCGCGTGGACCTTGCGGCCCTTCGGGGCCGGTTTCTCCACGTTCACCCTGCGGGCCTGACGGTCCCTGAGGACCAACATCCCCGCGGGGAATCGTGAAATTGAGCAGATAGGATCCCACTTCGGACCCCTTGACGGCTTCCGCGTTGGCGGGCGTCCCCGGTTCCCCGGTGGTGACCTGACCCACGGACAGATTAAAATTCTCGGCGTACTTTTTGGCCTGCTCCGCGTACCAGGCGGCGCTGGACGCGTTGTCAAGCATGACCTGCACGCAGCCGCTTCCTTCCGGCAGCTGCACGACGACCGCGCCCGCCACGGCCTGCTGTTCGTCCGGCAAGTCAGGCGTTACACGACCCGCAGAAACAAAGCATCCGTAGAGCAGCGGTCTTTCCTCGTTTCCGTCGTCCATGAAGACGTCGTAGGACCACCTGCCCGCAGGCACCGAAGCCCAGGAAAGCACGCCGTTACCCTCATCGTCGCGGGAAAAGCCGAACTCGGCGACGCCTGTCTTGAGACGGACAGCGCCGCGGAGGGTGACGCCGCTCATATCGACGGGATCCCCCTGAAAATCTACCACACGGACGACCAGCGACTGGTTCAGCCCCGTGACGGTCCGGATATCGTATTTGCCTGCCTGCTGCCTGGGAAAAAAGAGGATGCGGGGGCGCAGCGCGCCCCCTGGTGAAACGCGTCAGGAACCCGGAGTCGGCGTCACGTCCTGCACATTGGAGGGCGTGAACTGGTACTTGCCGCGGTAATCCATTTCGAACTCGAACTGTGGTGAAGCAATCGCCGTGGTGTGCTCAGGGTCCTGCAGCAGGCGCAAGGCGCCATGCGCCGTTCCGACCAGATAGATCGTGCCGACGTCGTTTTGGTACCAGAAATGAAGATACCCTTCGATCTTGTTGTCGCCGCCATGTCCGACGGTGGTCGATTCCTCGCCATTAGCGGGAGGCGCTCCCAGGGCGAAAGACAGCTGGAACCATTCGGGAGACATGTCCGGCGTGGTGAAGGTCATCCGCTTTCCGGTCGTCGTGTTCTTGCGCTGCTGGCGATATCCCAGCGCGCCGCCGTAAAAGCGCGTTACTTCCCCTTCGACCTGGGTGGCAACGGATTGGAAAGCCCCCAAAAGCCCGAAACTCACCCAGGGCTGTTCAGGCCCGGCTGTCGGATCGGCGGGCGGAGCCGTGGGAGGCGTCGGAAACTGGTCCGGTCCGGTGACGTAAGAAGCTCCCTCGTCTTCGGTCACTTTGATGCCGTCGGGGAGGAAAATCGCCAGCACGCCGGTAATCTGCGGCGTGACGTTGCGGTTCGTGAATGTGGGTTCGTATGTAGTTGCCCTGGTGCTTGAAATGGTTAGTAGATGATGGATGCCTTGCCGTCGGCTTCCAGTTTATCAGCGAGTTCTTTTGTAGCACGGATGCGCGCCCCTTTCAAGAAGGTTGAGCGCCCTATCCTCACTTCTTTGGCGAGAATGAGAATGTTCGTGTCGATGACGGCGGCCTGCTCCGTCTTCTTCTCCGGTTCGGTGTTTGCTGCAGTTGCTTTGCTCATTTGATGTCAACGAGGTTGAGGGTGGACAGAGCTTCCGCGACGGGCGCGGGAAGTTCCGGGGTGTCGGTTTTCATGGAGAGGCTGAGAACCAGCCCTCCGTCCAGTTCGGTGCGAGTGCGAATGACCCGCACGGCCTTCTTGTCAGTTGTTTTCTTCTTTTCGTCCGGTGCGGACGGCGTTTTGCCGGCGGTTTCGGAAGATTCGTCCGGCTTCGGGGCGCTCTTCCGCACGGCCTTCTTGTCAGTTGTTGATGTGTTCATTGAATTGCGGATGGTTTCTCATGTTAATATTAACCGGGACACGGTAATCCACGGTCAAAACGTTCATTTGCCTCTTCTCGCCGTCAATGATGGCGGAGGAGGAAAAACGGCCTTTGATTTTGGGTTTCATCATCGCCGGTGCGGAAAAGGGAAGAGGATTCCAGTCCCACAGGGCTTCTTCAATCACGTCCCCCACCGCCCGAAGATAATAATCAGGCGTCAGGCATGCCGCCGGGAACAGGGATGCGTTGTGATAAATGGAGGCGATGATGAAATACTGACGCCACATCGTCGGCGCTTCCGTTTGTCCGTGCCCGTCCTGGTATTCTGCCGCGTCCCCGGGGCACACCAAAACGACGCCGTTGTTGCCCATCGCCGACATGATGATGTCATTGGCGGCGTACTGTGGGTCGAAGGGCCGTTCGAAGATGTGACAGTTCAGCGCTCCCAGGTTCTTCAGGCGCTCAATGATGCGCCGGCACATGGTCTGGTCGATGGAGGGGATCATGGTTCGTTTCCGATGTTGGCAAGGTAGGTTTCCGCGGCGCGCTGCGCCATCCGGTCCATCGTCGGGAGAATTCCCGGCGTGGGCGGGATCGTGACTTCGCGGCACAGCACGTAGAGCACGTCGCCCGTTCTGGCTCCCTGGCGGAACAGTTTGCGGGCCGCTTTCTTTCCGGTGGCTGATTGCGCCGTCTTGAGGATGAGGACGCCGGTCACATTGCCGTTGCGTCCTCCGTTCTTGGAGGGGATGAATTGCAAGTCCTCTTTGCGGAAGCCGGCGCTGTAAATGCTTCGGGCCCCGCCATGGCCGCGGGGGGCGTTGATGGTGGGGATAGCCAGGTTCCGGATCGGGTTCCCGGTGATTTCCGAGGTGCGCCCCGTGGGGCGAAGCGGCCCGCCCAGATAACCCTGCGTGCCGATCCAGTGAAGACCGATGCCGCGCCAGGCGATGGAGACGCTGACGCCCTCGGCGGTTTCTTCCATGGTCGTGGCGTCCGCCGCGCCGTCGTAGTAGTCCTTGCCCTGCTGGCGCAGGGTTTCCTGAATGAGCAGGCTCAGGGCGACGCCGGACTTGCGGATGGCGGTTTTGTGCCGGGCCGCGGACGGCTCCATGTCGGCAAACGCCCGGTCAATCTCGGACTGGTCGATGTGGACGGTTACAGCCATTTGGAGGGTAAAACGTAAGGGGTGGGCAGTTCCACGCGGAGAGCTCCGGCAACGTCTTCCACTTTCTTGACGTGCCCGGAGGTAAGGCGCCAGGTGAATTCCCCCTCTTCCTTCCGGGATACGTGGATATACTGGCGGGAGGACGCGGCGGCCACGTCTGCGGGCCGGGCGTACCAGACTCCTTCCGGCTCGGAGGACAGGCGGTCCAGCAGGCGGTCCTGGTAGAGGGCCGCCAGCGTTCCGGCCACGGCTCCCCCGGCTGCCGCCAGGCGGAAGGCCTGGGCCTGCCGCAAGGGGATCTCTTCCGGGAAATCCCCGGACAGGACTTCCGCCAGTTCCGCGTCCGTGTAAGGGCGCGTGCCGTTCGGGTCCGTGTAGGTAAAGGTGGTATCGCCGTCGTTCCCGGTCTTGACGCGCACGGCGTCTTTCAGGATGCGGCGGATCTTGTTCCTGTTGGATTCCGTCACGCCTTTGGCGTTGCTTTCCAAGGTGGCGTTGAAGCTGGCGGGAGCGGGACGGACGCGCGACACGTCCAGACCGGCCGCGCGGGCTTCTTCGGCGCCCACGGGGGCAATGTTCATGCCGGACAGGTAGTCAAAGGGCGGGTAAGGCGTGCCGAACCGCGAGAGACGCACCCAAATATCGGAGGCCGCCAGTGCATAGCCGACAGTTTCTCCGCGGATGAAGCCGGATGATACCGCTTCCGTGGCTTCTTCTTCCAGTCCGACCCGGGCACGGTTCCAGCGTTCGGCCCAATAGCGCGGGTCTTCCCGCCCCTGGGATCGGTAAAATTTGAAGGCGGCCGTGTCTTCGTCCTGAGTCCAGTTGTACCAGTTCCGGTAGCCGTGGGCCATGGCCGCGTTTGTTTCCATAACAACCTGGATGCGGACCCAGGAGGACAAATCCTGAATGCCTCCCTGCCCCGTCGCCGGGGGGCGGTAACCCTGCTGGCGCAGGGTTTCGCGGATGGCCCGCTGCGCTTCCTCGTAGCTCAAGGCCCCCGAGGCGACCTGGGACGCCTTGTCCTCAAAATCGGACAGGATGACGCCGGGTTCCACCCCGGACACGAAGAAGGCGCGTTCGGCGTAGTCGTTGGCAATCATCTCCATTTGGGCGGCGGTCATCATCGGTAGGTGCTTCGCATGGGGTTGAACCAGGGTCGGCGCGTGTAGCGCGGCATCATGTAGGCGGGATCCGCGGGCGCGGAGCCGTCCACGCTTTCCGGCAGCATGTCCCCTTTGGCGTAGAGCGCCAGCGTCGCGTCCGCCGATTCGGCGGCCTTCTGGCGCGTCTCGGTCAAGTTGAGCTGGTATCGCAGGTAGAGCTGCCGGATAATCAGCGGCCATGCCAGGGACCGCATGCTTTGCGGAATGTCATACATGCCGCTGTTTTGTAGGGATTGCCGCAGGGCGAGGTTGTTGGCCAGCGCCCCGCGGATGGTCATGCAGACATCGTTGACCGCCTCCATCATGACGTCCCGATAGTCCAGGCTGCGCTGCTCCCCGGCGGTCACCAGGGCGTCGCGTTCGGCGGTGTTGAGACCGAGCAGCCGATCGGCTTCATCGGTGGAAATCGAGGACCAGGCAGGAAAGGCGGACATGATGGAGGCGGGGTTGGGGTTAATCGGCGGAGGCCGTCGCGTCGATGCGGACGATGGCGCTGGGGTTCGTCAGCTTGGTCAGCGAGTAGACGCGGTTGGTGACGAGCGTCAAGGCCGGCGTCGGCTTGTATTCAGTGATGACTTCGCGGCGAAGCTTGCCGGAAAGCCCGAAGGTTTTGACGGCGGAGGCGTCGAACTGCGTCGGGGAGTCTTCCTTGTACAGGACGTAGACTTCGTTTTCCATGATGGTTTTCGCGTCGCCGGAAGCGTCGCGGTACGGCATGGATGCGATGTAAATATCCCGGATGGGCCGGATCAGAGCCATGCGAAGCAGGTCTTCATTGAACAGGCCGACGCTGTTGAAGGAAACCACCTGACGCGCCAGCGGATTGGACCGAAGCAGCTGCCATGCGTTGACGCCGAAGACAATCGTGGTCGGGAAGTGTCCGGTTGCGGCGTTGATGGACAGGATTGCCTTGTCCAGCTGATCCAACGGGTTTTTCTGCGGGTTGGCCCAATCGCCCATGCCGGAAGCGGCCGGAAGCTGGCTCATCAGAAGCTTGGCGCGTTCGTATTCGTACGACGTCACAAACTGGGATTCGATGAGTTTGTATTCCGCCAGGGTGATGGCCTGCGCCTTTTCCCGGTTGACGCCCAGCAAGGCGTCAGGGATGGGCAGCGTTAAGCCGTAGCCCTGAAGGGTGTCTGTTTCGTTTCTTCCGCGCAGGACGGTCTGGCGGGGAGGTTCGCCCGGTCCCACCTGGATGGGCTGGACGGTGAAGGCCGATTCCGTGTCCCAGACCTTGTACTGGAAATTCATGTCATAGACCGGGACGATCGGAGCGATGCGGCTGATGATGGAGTTCTCTTCGGTGTTGCCGGACCCCGCGGAATAGGAGGTCAGGACATCGGTGAACTGAACGGCGGAGCAAAATGGAGTAGCCCTTGTTCTTGGTCTTTCTGTTGGTTGGGGTTAATAGTTAGGCTGCGGCGACCTGGTAGGACGGGACGAATCCGATTTCCACAAGGCCCTGTTCCCACTGGGCATGAATAACGCGGGCATAGACGGTGTCGCCGCTGGCGGCGGCCTTCCATGTCCCGTTGGCCGTGATGGTGACGGGCGTTCCGGCGTTGATGGTTCCGGGCGTGTCGGATAGAGCCGCCTTGATGAGGCCGGCATACATGCCGACGAGCGCGGCGACGCAGGTTCCCTTGTTGGGCTGTCCCTGCAGGACGACGCCTAGCAGCTGCTCCTGCGTAGGAATGGCGGACAGAGGCGTTCCGACAAATTCAGGGATGTCCGGATTGGCGGTCAGCGCCACGACGGTTCCTTCCTGTCCGCACAGGTCAACGCCTTCCGGGGCGTTGAAATAGACGATGGCGCTTTTCTGGGTTACGTTGAGTGATGGCATTGGGTTTGATCAGGTTGAATAATTAACGTTGGGCGGAGACGATGAAGCCCTCTTCGGTCGCCTTCTGGCAGGCGTCATAGCGCTTCATGCCGTCCTTGATGAGTTCGTTCACACGGTTGTTGAATGCGTCAATGGATTCCTTCTTGCGGAACGGATCAGGGGGATTCAGAGTCACGCGGCGGTTCAGAGGCGTCCTTTGCGGAAGCTTCTTCTGCTCCGGCTGCTCCTGTTTCTGTGGGGCCGCCTGGCGGTTGAGTGCGCGGATAAAGGCGTTCAGCGCGGCGGGGCTTTCCCGGAGAGAGTTTTTCAGCTCTTCCCGGCGTTCTTCCGTGAATTCCTCGCGTTCTTCCTCGTCCAGCGCGTTTTCGTACGTGCTGACGGCGTCGTCCACTTCGGCGTTCACGTGGTCTTTCTCACGCTTTTCCAGCGAGAGCAGTTCATCAAGTCGTCCGAGGATCGCCCTGCTCATGTCGTCGGTGCCGTCAAATTCGACATCCAGCTTGTCAAGCAGGGAATCGAACAGGGCCCGCTGGGCCTTGTCCATTTCCTTGGACGGATATTCTCTATCGTCGTTGTCCATATTGGTGTTCTTGGTTGTTTCCCCCTCTTCGCGGGGCTTTTGTGGTTTGGTGTCGCCCCCGGCCTCGTCGGATGCGGGGGAAGTCTGTCGGTTGACCAGCGGCCGCTTTCCCTTGATGCGGGGTCGGTTGGTCAGGGCAAAGCCGGTCAGGCGCGACGGTCGGTAAACGCCGTCCGACAAGGTCATCCCTTCGCCATATTCGGTGGATGATTGCGTGTATTCCTTGTCCTGCAGCATCTTTAGGCCGCGCGGCGTCCATTCGATGAAGCCGTAGAGTTCCAGCGTGCCGGAAGGGTCGCGGTAGGTGTCCAGCCTCTTGAGCCATCCGAGGGCCCGAGTATCGCGGGAAAGGTCGTGGCTCAGGTGGTCGCCGTCGATGAGCATGCCCGGGCCGTCAAAGGTGCGGGCGTTGAAGTCGTCCACCATGTCCTGGATCGCCTGCTCGTCGACGCGCAGCACGGCGGGTCCTTCGCCGTAGTCGACGTCATGATCCCCGCTCTTCTCGACGTGGAACCAGCCGTTGGCGGGTTGGGAGAGGTCATTGATTTGTTTCGTACTGATCATCGGTAAATCCTTTCATGAGTCCGGCGTAAATCATTTGCTGAAGCTGCTCGTAGGCGTCGGGCGGAATGAGCGCTTTTTCCGGTTCCCTGTTGGACGCCGTCACCGGAACGGGTTCCTGCGTGTCCTCGATGGACATGCCGATCTTTTCTTCGATTTCGGTTTTCTCGGGGCGGACGCCTCCGTCCGCAAGCGCGGCGATTTCCTCGGCCTTCTGCAGTGGCGTCTGGACGGTGTCAAAGGTGATGTGGAGGCGGGCCAGCGGTTCGCCGTCTCCCAGGACTAGCGGGCTGATGGCGGCGTTAAAAGCTTCGGCGACTTTGGAGCAGACCGCGGAGACGACCGAATTCCAGCTGTCCGTGTGCGCTCCCCCGGCCAGCGTGCCGGAGCCTGATTCATTCAGGACGGTCAGAGTGCCGGCCATTACAAACCGCACCTGGTCCTTGTCGGACATGTTGATTCGGGAAAGGAAATAGTTTTCGTTGATGTTGGAGGCTTTCAACGGTTCGGCGGTGCAGCCGGGAGGAAGCACAATGGAGGCTCCCGATTTGAGTTCCTCACAGGCCCGTTCCAGCGCGTCCATGACGGCGGCGCTCGCGTCTTTGGGCGCCGTGATGATGGCAGGGGCGCTTCCGTAGCGGTCCATATGGTTGTCCCACGTGACTTTGGCATGGTTACGCTCAAAGGAGGCTCGGGTAGCAGGAAAGAGAATGGGATTCCTGTGCTCCATGACGACGAGCGTTTCTTCTTCCACACTTTCGCCGGTGTCGACGCCGATGTAACATTGAGGGTTAAACTGCCATTCATTCAACTCTCCGGGCCGTACCCAATAGCGTTGGGGGATGAATTCAAAGCGGCGGCCCCAGGCGTCCTCAATGTATTGGAGGTGGGCGTAACCGTAAAACATGGCGGAAGCCAGCTGCCCGAAAGCCTGTTGAAGTCCGGTGACGGAGTGATAGAATTCTTCCAGCGAGGTTTTCTGACGCTGCGCTTCCGGGCTGTCGTCCGCGGCGTCAATCTTCCATCCCTGCATGGAAACGCTTTCAATGAGGCGGGAGTAGAGCATGCCCAACAGCCCGTCCGAGTAGATGACCTCGTCCCAGATGAGCATCTGGCGGGCAAAGGCTCCACGGCGTGCTTCGTTTCGGGCGTCAATGAGGGTTTGCAGGTCGGCCCCCTGTAACGGATCCCAGTATTCGTACCATTGGGGCCGGTTAGTCTTCCGGCTCTGTTCCGTCAAAGCTCGCCGGGCGAGATCCGTTTCAAGCTCCTTGATTCTGGTCTCCTGTTGGGCGACCAGCTTCGGGGCGTTGAGGATATTTTTGACGGCGTTAAACCTGGCTAAAAAACTAAAGAAAAGGTGGTTGCAGGGGAAGGAGTTGGACCTTCGATTCGGGGACAGGAACCCCGCGTGATACCGTTTCACCACCCTGCGATTAATTACATATCTTCATATATTGATACGTTGATATATTGTCAACCCTAATATCTTCCGTAAGCGCGTTTTGATGACACGGGCCGGGCGTACCAGGCTCCCAGCGTCCGCGCCAGTCCGCTGTTCCGGCGCGCGTGCCAGGCCATCACAAGGGCGTCGGCCCGGTCGGGGGAACGAACGCCCCGCTTTGCCATATCTTCCTTGTTTTCAATGCGGACGCGGCCTATTGCATCCGTCTGGAGCCGCGGCGCGACCAGCTGTTCAATCGTATCCTCGTCAATGTCGAGGATGAGTTCTTTTTCTTCGATGGCGCGGGCGAGAGCCCGCCATGCCTGGGCGCGCAGGTTGACAAAGGCTTGTGTGTCATCCGCCGGGAATCCGCCGCGGTAGGAGTGCACCGGAAAGCCCTCGGCGCGGAAGTCGTCAATGATGGGGAGCCCCATGCCGTCGCCGTCGGCAAAGATGCGGTCGGCGGGGATGCCGAGCTCGGCGGCCTTTCGGCGGAACCGTCCGCGCGCTCCTACGGTGTCCGGGTCGGACCAGTGGTCGGCGATGAAAAAACGGTTGCCGTGCCCGGCCGCGAAGACGTTTTCATCGCCCCCCGCGGCAAAGTCGAAGCCGCCGCAGGTCTCTCCGGTGTCCAGGAAGGGAGGCGGGTTGTTGACCAGCTCCATGAGAGAGCGCCGGGAAATGACGGATTGTCCGTCCAGGTCGGTGAATTCGCCGAGGATGGCGGAACGGTAAAATGAGGACTGCTCGCCGTATTCTTTCTTGAGGCGTTCGGCCTTCCCCGGGTCATTGATTTCGATATGCGGGCAATCCTCGTATTTGACGCGGATTTTGTAGTAGAGCGATGAATTTTTGTGAAAGCAGTCGTAGAATGTGCCGGAATCGGCACCAGGCGACGAGGTGATGAACGCGTGAAAGAGCGTGCAGCGGGAAACGGCGGTGAAGATGGAGTCCGGAATGGTTTTGGCCTCGTCCAGGACGTAAAAGACAGGATCCACGTCGGGCGAGATTTTTGGATGCCATCCTTCCGCACGTCCCGCGTTGTCGGTGGAGAAACCCACGGCAAAGCCTCCCTCCGGCGTGCGGATCTCCGTCTTGTTGAAGGTCCAGCCGGAAAAGAAAGGATTGTCCATGTAGCGGCGGAGCGCGGGAAAGAGCTGCTTTTCCACCTGCATCCACGATGAGGACGTAACGGGGACCTGTCCCCGCGGAAAACAGGTGAGAAAGTACAGGATGGAGGGAGCGATGCAGTTGCTTGTCTTGCCGGATCCGTTAGGAGCGACCAGAGCCACGCTTTTCCCTCCCAGGGTCAGCTTGCCCAGGGACAACGCCTTGATGGCCTCCACCTGCCATGGATAGGGGTCAAGGCGGAGGATATGGCGCAAGAAGAAGCTGACGGGGATTCGTGTCCTGACGGGTTAGGGATGGAGTTTGCCGGCAATGGTTTCCAACGCGGTTTTCTCGTCTTCCTGCAGCTGGGCTAGCTGATCGGGGTCCAGCGTGATTTTCCGTTCCAGCGGCGCACCGGGAACGCCGGCGACGTCCTGGCGGACCCGGTCTCCGAATTTCTCCGGCGCGAAGCGGGCGGCGACTTTCAGCCGGGTTTCAATGGCGAGCTTCTTCGCGGCGACGGAGGCGGAGCCGCATTCCGGGTCGAGGGCGACTTTCGCGGCTTCATCGGCCAGCTCCTGACAGGCGTCAATCATAGCTTCCGACTGCGCTTCCCGCGCGCGTTGAATGAGTTTGGAAAACTCCGGCTTTGTTTCACGCCAATTCCAGACCGTCCAGACTTCCGGCATGTGGTCATCGGAGCAGATGGATTTCATGGTTTCTCCGTTAGCCAGACGGGAGGCTATTTCGGCGGCCAGTTCCTCGGCGTAGAGACTCGGCCGCCCCGGTTTTCTTTTGGTTGTGGGTGATGCTTTCTTTTTCCTGTCAAAAATCTATATATTTTTTTATCTGGGGTCAAATTTTCTCTCATTTCTCTGTTGACATACTATCAAAAAGATAGTATGTTGTCTTTGTTGAGAGGGGGAAGCCCCGGAAGCATTAATTATAGAAAGAGAAAAAAATGATCATCACCCACAAATTGAATATTGATGAAGCTAAACTGGGGTCCTCCGTAAAGACCAACTGGAAGCTTTCCAAGGTACGCGCCATCGTGTCCAAAGAATCCGAGAAAGCCATCCAGATTGACACGGACTACAGCTGCGGGAGCTCATCTTACCATTGGATTCCGAAAAGCCTCATCGCGGCTATCGATAAAAAAGAAGACGGAGTATGGGCCGGAGATTGTTTTGTGACTCTTCCCACCTGGTTTTGCATCGAAAGCGGTTTTGTGGCCGAAGCCTGAAAAAAATCAACCTGCTAAAAAAATGAAAGTAACCAAAGAGATTAAAGCTAAACTGGAACGCATCAGCGTCGAGTTGGAAGATGAGCTGGTGCGTGAAAAAATCGTGATTGACGAGTGCGAGGGCGTCGAGCTGAACGCCCTTGACGAGGGAGGCGTCAGCTTACTTTTTCAGGATCCGGAAAACTATGACGAAGTTGAAGACGTTGAAAACTATGAAGACTTAAATATTTCCCTATCAATTTATTTCGCCTCTTGGCTTTCGGAATCCAAAAGAGACCTGCTGGAAAAAAAACTTCGCAATAAGATGGAAGAAAACCGTTTCCTTTTTTCTCCCGTCACCGGAGACGGGAATGGAGTCTATATTTACGGGGCGGAAATTGAAGGTGTGGGAGGAAAAGAACTTCGGACATTGCATCAGTTTTTGGACTTTTTGAAAACAACCCACCGGTTGAACAGTAAAACAGCTGCGGTGAATCGCGCCGCCGAGGTGATCGGGGTCACCCGCGTGACGGTGTGGAGATGGTTGGATTCTGACCGCGGGCCGGGGGCGCCGATGGATCTTCTGATGAATTTAATCATGGAACGAGGGACGACCAAAAATCTCCCCCGCTGATTTTCCTTCATCCTCCCTGTTCCGCTTCTTCTCTCAATTCCCGGAAAGAAGCCCATTCACAGGGGATGATGCCTCCGGCTTCATGCATCCGGCTGACAATAGCGGGGCCCAACGCAGGTTCAACCTCTTCCGCCCGGAGGTTGGATATGATGCAAGTGGGTTTCCCTGACTGGAAGCGGGCATCTACCAGCCGATCGATTGAGTAGGCCGCGAAGTCTGAACGCTTCAGCTCGTGGAATTCGTCAAGAACTAGAAAGTAGGGCCGCTTGAAACGGGACATCACACCCTTTTCGCGAGCTTTTTCGTCCTGACGCAGGGCAAGGCAAAAATCATAAGCCTTGCTGTACCGGCAAGACCTGCCAAGGCGCGTCAGCCCACGGGCAATGGATGAAGCCATGACGGTTTTCCCTGTGCCGCATGGGCCATGCAGCGCTACAATCGCGCCGGGCGTTTTCACCAGCGCGCTTACGCGACGCCTGGCGGCTTTCCACGGCGTTTCACCGTCCGGCAACGTATCCAGGGCATGAAGGGCCCGGCGCGGGAATCCGGAAGATGACAGAAGGCAGAACTCGTCCTCCCGGCGCTGCAGCTCTTCCCTCATGGCTGCCTCCAGGGCGGCGCGTTCCTCCGTTTCCGGGTCGTCCGTTACCAAGGCTTCCAGGCGGTTCAGGATCCCGGCTATTTCCTGGGCGTCGCACATGGCAGCGGCGGAATGTACATTGTTCATATTAGTAGCCATAAGTTTTTGATTGTTGAGTAGTTTGTTGTGTTTCCGGAGTGTTTCTTTTCCGGATGTTGTCGAGGTATCGCAAAGCGAACGCCCTCACAGCGGCCCGCCAATTGGCTAGCGGAACTCCCTGCCTGTCCACCCATCCGGAAGCTTCCCGATCGTTGAAGAAAAGCAAGGCAATTTGTTTAATATCAGAATGTTGAAGTGGAAGAGCGCCTTTGAAGGCCTCTGCCGTCAGAAAAGCCTCCACCTCTTCGGACGTCTCCGGCAACGGAATGGCGCGTTTTTCTTTTTCATTGGCCCTCGTTAGAGGGACAATGTTTTCTTTCTTCTCTTCTCTTCTCTTGTCCGCATGTTGTCCACATGTTGTCCGCTTCCTGTGCGGACGTTTGTCCGCATTATCGTCGTAACCCATTCTTTCCAGGCGTTTTCTTTCTGCTTCCATTGCGCGGCGTTTCGCGGATTGGCCGTTGTGCCGTCCAAAGTTGGGGAACTCAAGGGAGGCAGCGCGTCCCTTGAGCCAGCCCACCTGGCGAAGCGCATCGGCGAACCCGTTCAGGTCCGCAATGTCGTCAATGTCTTCTTCCGAGATGTCCATCCCGGAACCTGTGAAAGAATGAGTGTCCGCCCAGGACCATACGGAAACAAGACGTCCTACAATGTCAAACCTGGATAAATGAAGAGCGCGGGCCATGCGGCGCACTTCCGGCTTATCGTTCAGTTCTTTTTCCACTTTGATCCAGTCTCCGGCCATATCAAAAAAGCGTCAGTTGGGGGTTGTAGATTTCATAAAGACCAGAAAGACGGTCTTCCCGCGGCGGTGTCCGAACAAAGGTTCATGGCTGGCCAGTTTCAGAACTTCCGCGGTTGAAACCTGATCCTCGCACCACTTGAACACCAGAATGCCGCCCGGTTCCAAAACCCGGAAACACTCCCGGAAGCCGGATTTCAAATCCTCCCTCCAGGTTTTCTGGTCCAGTTTTCCGTACTTCTTGGCCAGCCAGGATGATTCCCCAGCGTGAATCAAGTGCGGAGGGTCGAATACCACAAGGCGAAACGCCCCGTCGTTGAAAGGCATCTTCCGGAAGTCCCCGACGACGTCCGGCTTGATTTCCAGGGTTCGCCCGTCGCAAAGCATGTGCGTTTCCTCCCGGCGGTCCATGAACACCACGTCAGGATGGCGGCGGTCAAACCAGAACATGCGGGAGCCGCAGCAGGCGTCAAGAATGGCTTTCATTCCCCCTCCTTTCCTTCTTGGAATCTGCCAAGCAAAACCCGGAATGCAGTTGCCGCCACTGCAGGAACTTGCCCGTTGCCAAGGGCTTTAAGCTCGTCCACTTCTGGGGCCACCCCATCATCAGGGCGGCGAAAGACGCTGACACACACATCCCCCTGACTCGCTTCCCACCGCTCCTGACATAGAGATATGCCAGGTAATCTTCCAAATTCCCTTTTGGTTTGCCTTCCTCCGCTCTCTTCCAACACAGTCCATATTTGGCGATACATGCACGCATGGTGGGCAAGAAGCCATAATCTGGCGCGGCGATGGGGTAATCCAACGGCGTCAGCTCCCAGCACACACCATGCAGCATCATACCCGATGCGGGCAAGGTCACCGAGGATTCTGGCAAGTCCTCTTCCCACAAGCAGAGGTGAGTTTTCCAGGAATGCGAATTCCGGTCGTACTTCATTGATAATTCGGTGCATTTCCCGCCAGAGGCCGGAGCGGGCGCCGTCAATGCCGGCGCCTTTTCCTGCGGCTGAAATGTCCTGGCACGGGAAGCCTCCAGATACCACGTCAACAAGGCCGCGCCACGGTCGTCCGTCAAAGGTTCGTACGTCATCCCAAACCGGGAAAGGCGGGAGTAAGCCGTCATTCTGTCGGGCGAGCAGTACGCTTGCGGGATAGGGTTCAAGTTCGACAGCGCAAACGGTGCGGAATCCGAGCAGCTCGCTTCCAAGTATGCCTCCACCAGCGCCCGCGAAAAGATGTAGCTCATTCACTCTCCCTCCTTTCTCGGCTCCCAGTTGTCGGACGCATAATGGCTTCGGGAGCACATATCACATGTGTATGGGTACTCGTCATCCCTATGCAGGCAGGTTTCGCAACGGCGGCGTTGCCACGCCCTGCACGCGGCCCGCTTCTGGCGGACGGTATGGATTTTCCCGGCAAGGTCCGTTGCCATTCTTAAGATCCTTTTTTCAGAGGGCATCAAAAGGTAATATGGCTCTCCAAATTCATGAATGGCGTATTGCCGGATTTTCTGAATGGTTTCCCTGACGGACTCCACGGATTTTCCGAATTCGTAAAACGCTTTCTGTTCAGGCGTCATCTTCATTTTCTTTTTCCTCATATTTTAAGTAGACTTCAATCGCTTTGAGAAATCCTTTGTATTGTCCCGCTAAATAGAGGCAATACCCAAATGAAAAAATGGAGACTAAAACAACTATAAGTTCTGCGAGTTCAAAAATCATTTTCCTTTTATTTTGAATATAATATATTGAATGATAAGAATAACTAACAATATGATTAAAATTGAAAATGTTAAAATATCGAATAAATCAATAATTATCATTACCGGTCTCCTTTCTGTATTGTTTCCACGTCCCAGCCTGTTTTCGTTTGTTTCACAGCGACAAAAACAAAGGGGAACTTGTCAGCGGCGGCCTTGATTTTTACTCTCGCGTCGTCGCGCCAAAAGCCTTTCACTTCATGGAATTCAAGTGTCCCATCATTGCGGACGACCATGAAATCGGGCGTGTAGGAGCAGCGGTTCCCAAGGACCAGCTTGACGGCCTCAAACTTGAATTCCCGGATGTGCCCCTTTGCTTGACGGTCGGACAGGTAAAAGCCATAGGCGGCTTCGGTCTTGTTCATCACGCCGGGCCGATGGATAGCTCTTGCCCTGGTTCTCATGCCGACCTCCCTTCTACGGCTGGACGGATTTGAGGCATGATGACGTCAAATTGGTCTCGGTATTCTCGCTTGAAATCATTCAGCGTCTCGTTGATTTGGTTGGTGTAGGCGTCCCATTTCACTTTGAGCAGGAAGGGACGCAAGCCCCGGCAATAGGAGAAAAAATACCATGTCCGCAGCCCCGTCACTGCCATGGATCCGTGCACCTGGGGACGGTATTCGGGAGGCAGCTCGCCGTTGAGCAGGTAGAGGGCGTGAGTCTTGGAGAGGGGGCACTTGATTTCAAGGCCCGCCATGTAGTCGCCGGACTGGTCAACGATGAGCCCGTCAGGGCTGCATCCCACCGGTCCGTCTTGGCAAAGGACGAACCCCACTTCCTTGACGGTCATTCCCGTGATGGTTCTGAATTCGTCCCGGGCTTCCGGTTCCAGCTCTTCTCCCTGGTCCGTATGACGGTTGCCTTCCCACTTGATTTCATCGGGCCGCAGGAAGGAGCAGCACAGATCAATGATGAGTTCTCCCCAAGGGCCCCTTTCCTGGTGCGTTCTGGGCTGGGGTTTCTTTCCCGTAGGCGTCAGGAGCCGTTTAAAGTTGCTCGCAGTCAGACGGCCGGCGCGCAGCTTAAACCAGGCTTCCGACCGCTGGTAGATGTTTTCGTAGACAATGCAGTTCTTGGACAGGCTCATTTCAATAGTCCTCCATGTTGGCGGTTGCGTATTCTTTCGCATCCGGAATTTCCAGGCCCGGAATAAAGTCGCCCTGCTGTTCAGGTTCCGGCAGGGCCTCCCGGGGTTCTTCACGGAATTCTTCAGGGGACGGAGCGTTGTTCCACGGAGTTTCCCCTTCGGCTGGCCCGTCTGTTTTTTCCGGCGTTACGTTTCTCATTCCTCCGGCGACGTCTTTCCCTTCGTCTTCGTCATAGATGCCTCCGAATCCGAAGGCCACGCGGCCACACTGCATGATAGCCTTGTGGCGCAGCATGCGCCGCGGCCATTGACGCCACGGATCCGTGTTCTTCTTGCATTCGGTTAAGTATTCCGTGATGACAGTCGGGTGTTGGTTGTCTTTTCGGTAGATTCGGCAAGTGCATGACTCCCCGTCACCGCTCATTTCCACGTCCATGCCGTCAAATTGGGGATGCGTGTTGATCAGTTTCAGCCATCCGTCTATGCCGACAATAGGCACTATCCCCCCGTTTTTTCCAGGGAACGCGTAAATTTCTTTCAGGAAGGGATTCAGTTTGTATTGGTTGGCGACGACGCAAAAGGCCATGAGTTCCTCATTGGTCGCTTTGGGCGCAATGGTCGCTTTAATGGTCATGTATGCCTGGGAGGGGTTGACTCCCATCCTTTCCGCCAATTCCACCAGCATGGGGGCGGTCGGCTTGGACGCACATGGGGCTTGATTGGCTGGGTCTTCTGTGTTAGTTGTGTTTACGTTGTTATTCTTATTCATATTATTTTGATATGTTGTGTTTAACAGGCCGGGTTCAGTTGCCGCTGACCCGGCTTTCTAATTATTGAGCATCTTTGTCTTGCTCTTGCAAAAATTCAAACACTCGTATAACGCGCTGATACTGATTATTGAAGGTTACTCTACCTTGATCTGGATTGTGAGTTTTATAAACGGCTTTTTTGAATTCATTCAGGTTGCCGACAAAGCATCCAGTACACACGGTTTTTGAATGTAAATGAAAGGTCGCGAAACTACTGCGAGTTCCCTGCGGTCCAATCACAATATAATCAGTCACTTTTTCGGTGAAGCCACGTCTTAAAATAGCCTCCCCGCAGACCTCGGCGTCCCCGCAGACCTTGGCGTTCCCGCAGACCTCGGCGTTCCCGTAGACCTTGGCGTTCCCGTAGACCTTGGCGTTCCCGTAGACCTCGGCGTCCTCGCAGACCTCGGCATCCCCGCAGACCTTGGCGTTCCCGTAGACCTCGGCGTTCCC
>OIWS01000962.1_pt1 | contig 32477 bp, 35 predicted proteins | sample 1587611 | NCBI WGS metagenome assembly OIWS01 (sample SAMEA3888919, study PRJEB22519) | human gut metagenome | biome: human gut; feature: human-associated habitat; material: faeces | place: Denmark | collected 2010 | reverse complement strand
CTCTGACCGCGAATGACTTTCAGCGTTTCCGCCTTATAATCGGAGAGGTCTTTCTCTTTGGCCACGCCCTCCGGGATCTCCATGCCGGTCAGCTCATAGAGCATCTGCTTTGTCAGCTTCGCGCCCATGTGGAACTTTCGAAGCTCCGCGTCTCAGGCCCCATCTCAAGGGCTTGGTTCAGATACTTCGAGGCGTCCTTGATGACCTGATTGTTCGTCATCGCCGCAAAGCCCAAAAGGCGGTTGCTCAGCTGTTTCCCTTCCAATACCTGCTTTTTCAGCTGTTCCGCCGCATATCTCCCGCCCTCATATTCTCCGGGGATCTGCTGTGCCAACAGGACGGTGTTCATCTCGTCGACACTGTATTGCGTTCCCTTGAACGCCTCCCCGGCCTTCATCTCCTTGCCGTACTGCGCCGCCTGCATGTTGGCCGAGGCCACAGTCCCGCCGATGAGCAGGAACGTCGAGAGATACGCCGCCGCAGCCGCTTCGATGGATTCTCCGACAAAGAATTTGCCGAACGCTTCCATATCGGCCTCGGCCTTGCTCCAGAGGCGGTTTGCCGCGGCAGGATTTGACAGGAGCGCGCCGCTGGTGTATGCTGAAAGGCAGAATGCGGCGCAACCGGGCCGCAGTTGAAACAGTGAGGAGAAATAAATGAAAAAACAACGTTTTCTGGCGCTGCTTCTGGCGCTGGTGCTCCTGCTCTCCGCCTGCGGCACGGCAAAAACGCCTCTGGAGCAAGCCGCAGCCTATTTGAAAAAGGTGACCCCGGATCCGACGTTCGGCCCGCTGACCGGCGACTGGACGGTCTTCGGTCTGGCGCGCTCCGGCGTAAAGGTTCCGGAATCCTATTATAAAACGTATGAGAAAAACGTGATTGTGGCGGTACAGGCAGCGGGCGGCGCGCTCAGCGAGAACAAATATACGGAATATTCCCGCCTGGTGCTGGCGTTGACGGCAATCGGGCGAGATCCGCGCGACGTTGGCGGTTATAATCTGCTGCTGCCGCTGGCAGACTTTTCGCGGGTGAGCCTGCAGGGCGTCAACGGTACGATCTTTGCGCTGCTGGCGCTGGATTCCGGGAAGTATGAGATCCCCGAGAATCCGGACGCGCAGACGCAGGCCACGCGCGAGGGCTATGTCGAAGAAATCCTCTCCCGGCAGAACGAGGACGGCGGCTGGAGCCTTGCAGGCGGGCCGTCGGATGTCGATTTGACGGCGATGGCGCTGCAGGCGCTGGCAAAGGATCAAGACGATGCCGCGGTGCAGGAGGCGGTGGAGCGGGCGCTGGACTGGCTTGCCTGGGAGCAGGAGCCAGATGGAACCTTCCTCTCCTGGGATGTAGTGAGCAGTGAGTCGGTCTGCCAGGTTCTCGTGGCGCTGACAGAGCTTGGGATTTCTCTGGAGGATGCGCGGTTCTGCAAAAACGGCGCAACGCTGGAAGACGTGCTTCTGCGCTTTGCGCAGGAGGACGGGAGCTTTGCGCACACGCTGGACGGGGAGGGAGACCTCACCGCCACGACGCAGGCACTCTACGCCCTCGCCGCGGCGCAGCGGCAGCGCGAGGGAAAAACGACGCTCTATGACATGACGGATGTTCCAAACTGAGCTCGGAAATACACTTTGCGAGGCGGCTGCAGAAGCTCTGGAAAAAGCCCGGGCGCGCATGGCGCAAGACCGGGTGTGAACGGAAAATCAGATGTCGGTGGAGCAAGGCACCCCGGCAGGTAAAAAGCGCCCCACAGCGGATCCTTCCGCCGTGGGGCGCTTGCGCTGCTCAGCGCTGTTCCTGCGGGGGTTCAAATTCTTTGGCCACGTCTTCCAACAGGTCACGGATGTGCAGGTGCTGCGGACAGACCTGCTCGCACTTGCCGCACTTGATGCAGTCGGAGGCCTTGCGGCCCGGGCCAGTGTGGACGGTGTTGTAATAATAACTGGCGTTCCAGCTATGGTGAATCCGCTTGGCGTTCATGATGGCAAACAGATCCGGGATGGAAATATGTTGCGGACAGCCGCTGGTGCAGTAACGACAGGCGGTGCAGGGAATGAAGTTTTTGCTGTGGGAGATTTCCTGCACGCGCTTGACGGCGTCCAGCTCCTTCTCGTTGAGGGGCTTGAAGTCCTGCATAAAGCTGATATTGTCCTGCATCTGCGCCAGATCGCTCATGCCGGAGAGGACCATCATGATACCGGGGAAACCGGCTGCAAAGCGGATGGCGTAGCTCGCAGGGCTCCCGCCGTGGAGCGATTCGAGAACGGCAGCAGCCTCCTCGGGCAGATTGGCAAGGCTGCCGCCCTTGACCGGCTCCATCACGATGACGGGCTTGTCGTATTTCTGACAGATCTCATAGCATTTCCGGCCCTGCACTGCGGGATCGTCATAGTCGAGGTAGTTAAACTGGAGCTGCACAACCTCGATGGCCGGATATTCCGTCAGGATCTGTTCAAGCATCTCGGCAGAGTCGTGGAAGGAGATGCCCACATGACGCACCTTTTCTTCCGCCTTCAGCGCGAAGGCCGTCTCATAGGCACGGCAGGCCTTGAAGTGCGGATAGTTGCTCGCGCTCTGCGCGTGCATCAGGTAAAAGTCGAAATAATCGACGCCGCAGGCCTCCAGCTGACTTTCAAAAAGCGGGCGGATATCCGCCTCGGTTTGAAAGAAGTTTGCGCTCAGCTTGTCCGCCACCACATAGCGCTCACGCGGGTAGCGTCTGGTGAGGCAGGTTTTGAGCGCACGCTCGCTCTTGCCGTCCAGATAGCCGTGGGCGGTGTCAAAGTAGTTGAAACCGGCATCCAGAAAGGCGTCCACCATCCGGCTGGTCTCCGCAAGATCCACTTCGCCGTCCTTCATCGGCAGGCGCATGTAGCCAAAGCCAAAGTTTTGTTTGACGCGATCCATAAGTAATCCTCCCTGTTTCAAGCTTGACCCTGCGGACAGGGCTGGTATACAGTCAGCAAAAATTCGGTGGTCACATCCAGCTGCGCCACGCCGTCCAGCTTTTTTTGATCCTCTGCGCCGGTCTTATAGTAGTAGGGCGTCATCTGGAAGAGGTTTTGTACGTCCTCCGGGGTTGCAAGATGGATGCGCCTGCGAAGCGTCTCCTGCTTGCAGAGCACAAAGCCCGGCAGACCCGGCACGGGCGCTGGATTTTCATACGGCCTGGTATAGATTGCCGCCTTGAGTTCCCAGAGATGGCGCTCCATGGGAACCACGCGGAGCAAAAATCCGTCCGGGCGCAGCACACGGCGGAATTCTTCCGCCATGCACGGGGAAAAGATGTTCAAAACGAGACTGGCGCAGCCGCCGGCCAGAGGCATATGGGCGGTACTGGCCGCGCAGAAGACGCCGGACGGGACAAGGCGGGCGGCATGGCGCAGGGCATCTGTAGAGATATCGATGCCGAAGATCTGTACACGTCGGCCGTCTTCCGTGAGTGCGTCAAAAACACGGCGGGTGTAGGCGCCTTCGCCGCAGCCGGCATCAACCACAGCGGGTGACGGCCCGGCCAGCTCGCAGGCCAGGTCGGATACGGCTTGCTGCAGATGGTCATAGTAGCCGCGGGACAAAAAAGCCGTGCGCGCGGAAACCATACGCTTGTCATCGCCGTGCCGCTTGCCGGCGGGCGTTGGAGGAAGCAGATTGACATAGCCGCTTTTGGCGAGGTCGTAGCTGTGGCGCCTTTCGCAGCAATAGCGCTTGTCCTCGCGGCGCAGCGCCGCGCCGCAGACCGGGCAGATCAGATCCATGGGCTCCCTCCAATGCTTCGCGTCGGCGGACAGGCGCAGGGGAAATCGGGTTGAGATTCTCCCGGATGGGGGCCCTGCGCCTTCTGCCGGCTGACGCTGATTTTCTTTATTATATCGTATACTGGCGCAGACTGTAAAGAGAGGCGACGGAAAAAAGCCAGCTTCCCGGCAAAACGGCCCTCTCCGGGGGAGAGAGCCGTTTCGGGGAGGCGGTGCATGGTGTTTCAACGATCTTCCAGGATCGCCCCGTCGATGGAAAGGACGACGGTGCGGAAGGGGATGGCCTTTCCGCTTTGCTCCAGCGCGGTACGGATGGCAAATTCCATCCCGCCGCAGCAGGGAACCTCCATGCGCGTGAGCGTGACGGAGCGGATGTCGTTGCGGACAAAAATTTCGGTGAGCTTTTCGGCATACTGCACGGCGTCGAGCTTCGGACAGCCAATGAGCGTCACCTTGCCGCGCATGAATTCGCTGTGGAAATTGCCGTAGGCATAGGCCGTGCAGTCCGCCGCGATGAGCAGATCGGAGCCGTCAAAATACGGCGCGGCGGGCGAGACAAGCTTAATCTGCACGGGCCACTGCCGCAGCTGGCTCGGCACAGAGCCCGTTGCCGCCAGAGCCTCCGGCTTTTCCTGCATTGTGCGCATGCGCGAACCGGGACAGCCGCCCACGGGAGCCTGCCCCTTGGCGGCTTTCGCGGCCTGGACGGCAGCTTCGTCATAGGCTGGCGCCTCGCGCTCCACAAAGCGAATGGCCCCCGTGGGACAGGCAGGCAGACAGTCACCCAGTCCGTCGCAGTAGTGCTCGTGCATCAGCCTGGCCTTGCCGTTTACCATGCCGATGGCGCCCTCGTGGCAGGCCTTGGCGCAAAGACCGCAGCCGTTGCACTTCTGTTCATCGATTTCAATGATTCTTCTCCGCATTGCGTGCCTCCTGTTTTGCCTTTCGTGCCGCGGCGGCCTCTTCCTTCTGCCGCTGGGCAATGACCATCATACGTTCATACATCTCGTCGCCGACGCATTTGCGGGCATATTTGCACCACTGAACGCAGCTGAGCGTGTCGTTATAGACCACAAAGCCGCACTTGTCGCAGGCGACCTCCGTGTCGGTGGAAAAAATTTCAATGGGATTGCCGCAGTTCGGGCAGATTTTTTCCGAAATTGTTGGGGTGCGCGGTTTTCCCTGGCAGCCGTCCATGATCATTTGCAGCCCACCTCCTTGCCTTTCTGGGCATAGTATAGTAGAATACAGAAAAATAATCTGTTGTTTTTCCAACATGAACGGAGGCGCGTATGGAACATTCTGCAAGTTTGGCGCGGGCACGGCTGTTTGCCGGGATCCGGGAGGAGGAAATTGCACCCATGCTGCACTGCCTGCAGGCGGTGGAGCGCCGCTTCCCACGCGGAGGCTACATCTTCCATGCCGGGGAGGAGATTCATTCTCTGGCCCTGCTTGTGTCCGGTGCGGCACACATCCAGAAGGAGGACTTCTGGGGAAACCGGTCGCTGCTCTCGCCTTTGTCGGCGGGGGATATCTTTGCCGAGGCCTATGCGATGGCCGGGGCGGGGCCGATGCGGAACGATGTGGTTGCGGTGGAGGACTGTGTGGTGCTGCTGATGGATGTGGAGCGGGTACTCTCCCGCTGCCCGAACAGCTGCCTGTTCCATGCACGGCTGACAGAAAATCTGTTTGCACTTCTGGCGGAAAAGAACCGGAGCCTGGCACAGAAGGTGGACTGCCTGGCGCAGCGCACGACGCGGCAAAAGCTCCTGGCCTATCTTTCCGAGCAGGCCCGCCGTGCGGGGCGCGCAGAATTTACCATTCCGTTTAACCGGCAGCAACTGGCGGATTTCCTTTCGGTGGAACGCAGCGCAATGTCTGCCGAGCTCTCCAAAATGCAGGCCGAGGGACTCATTGAAACCGAACGCAGCCGATTCACACTGCGGCAGCTGTAAGTACAAACAGGTGAGCAGGCCGGTAGGGGCTGCTCACCTGTTGAAAGATGTTAGATATACTGCTGCGTGACAACGTCGATGATGCCGCGCGTCGTGATGCGGAGCGTCGGGATGACCGGCAGCGCCATGAAGCTGAGCGTCATGAACGGGTCGATGCCCTCCTTGACGCCGAGCCGGAAGGCCGCCGCCTTTGCGCCCTCGAGCTTTTCATTCATCTCGGTCAGCGGGCAGTCGGACATGATACCCGCGATCTCGAGCACAACATTTCCGCGGATCTCGCCGTTTTCCACGACGACAATGCCGCCGTGCTGAGAGACGATTTGGTTCGCGGCGAAGGCCATATCGGCTTCGTTCGTGCCGACGACGATGATATTGTGCGAATCGTGTGAAATGCTCGTCGCCACCGCGCCGGAGCGCAGCCCGTAGCCCTGAATATAACCGAGACCAACGTGGTGCGTATTCTTGTGCCGCTCAATGACCGCGATCTTCAGGATATCCTTCTCGAGGTCGACGCGGTCGGAATACCCGTTGTCGGTCGTGATGATCTCGCCGGGGATCATGCCGATGACGCCGCGCGGGCGCGTATCCATAAAGTCCTCCGGCGTCAGCGTCCCGACGTGGAATGTATCGTGCGCACGCTCATCAAGATAGGTCTCGATCTCCGGGGCCGGGAAGTCGAGCAGCGTCGTGCCGTCCCAGTAGAGCTTACCCTTCTTGAAGACCATCTGGACGTTGAAGTCCTTGAAATTGTCGATGATGGCAAAGTCGGCCAGATAACCGGGGGCGATGGCACCGCGGTTGTTGAGCAGGAAGTAGCGCGCGGCATGGTGGCCCGCAGCCTTGACGGCGATGATCGGGTCGACGCCGTATTTGTTGATTGCCTCACGGCAGATGTAGTCGATGTGGCCCTTCTCGAGCAGGTCGTTCGGGTGTTTGTCATCGGTGCAGAACATGCAGCGCTCGGCGTACTGCGGCGTGAGCAGCGGGGCCAGCGCCTCGAGGTTCCGCGCTGCCGTGCCCTCGCGGATCATGATGAACTGACCGCGGCGCAGCTTCGCCAGCGCGTCTTCCATGTCGGAGCATTCATGATCGGAATAGACGCCGGCAGCAATGTAGGTGTCCAGTTCCTTGCCCGAAAGGCCTGGCGCGTGGCCGTCGATCTTCTTGTGGTGCGCCTGCGCGGCGACGATCTTCGCCACGACCTCAGCGTCGTTGTGCGTGACGCCGTAGGCGTTCATCATTTCGGCGAGGCCCTGCACGCGCGGATAGTCGTAGAACGAGTCGATGGCCCGGTAATCGAGGTTCGCGCCGCTCTCGTCCATCGGCGTCGCCGGCACGCAGGACGGCAGCATGAACCGCACGTCGATCGGCAGCCCTTCCGTCGCCTGGAACATATAGTCGATACCGTCGGTGCCCATGACGTTGGTGATCTCGTGCGGATCGGTGATGACGGTGGTCGTCCCGTGGACGAGCGTCGCCTTGGCAAACTCGCGCGGCGTGACAAGGCTCGATTCGAGGTGGATGTGCGCGTCGATGAAGCCGGGGCAGACGATTTTGCCGGTCATGTCATATTCGACCTCGCCGTCATATTCCCCCAGACCCACAATCAGTCCGTTTGCGCACGCGATGTCGCAGGTGCGCAGCTCGTTCGAAAAGACGTTGACATAGGTCGCGTTTTTCAGCACCAGATCGGCCTTTTCCCGGCCGGAGGCCGCCTCAATCACGCGCTTTTTGCGCAGCAATTTCCGTTGAATTTTTCCAGCATAGCTTTCGGTCGGTACTGCCATGAAGATCATCCTTTCTTATGCCTGTGATTAGCACAGATTATAGCACGCTTTTTGCCGCTTGTCCATTCCTGCGACACGTTTTCTTTTTGCGATTGCCGAAATTTTGTGCTATACTGATTCCAAATCAAGCAACCGATGATTCCATCGGCAAGAGCGGACGATTGAATCAGCGGTTACTTAAGAGGTGATCTGTTATGAAGCTGCTCATGCACATTTGCTGTGCGCCCTGCGCGAACATGCCCATCGACGCGCTCCGTGCCGACGGCGTCGACCTGACCGGTTATTGGTACAATCCGAATATCCATCCCTTCACCGAATATCGCGCCCGGCGCAACTGTCTGCAGGAATACGCGAAGACCATCGACCTGCCGCTGCTCGTGCGGGATGACTATGGCCTTCGCCCCTTTGTCCGCGCCGTGGCGGACGACATCGCGGGGCGCTGCGTCAAGTGCTATGAGATGCGTCTTTTCGAGGCGGCGCGGATGGCGAAGGAGGGCGGCTTTGATGCCTTCACGTCCTCGCTCTTCATCAGCCCCTATCAGCAGCACGAGCTGATGCGGGACGTGGCTTACCGCGCGGGCGAAGAATACGGTGTGCAGTTTTACTATCAGGATTTCCGACCCATGTTCCGCGACGGGCAGACCCGCGCGCGGGAGCTTGGCTTCTACATCCAGAAATACTGCGGCTGCGTCTTCTCTGAGCAGGAGCGCTATCAGAAGCCCTCGCGCATCATTCCCTAACCCTGCCATGCGTGACAATGCGACAAGGAGATTGACAAAAAACGATGAAATTATGAAATGCCGTTCCGTGATAGAGCAGCGGGGCAAAAAGACGTTTTTGACACGCTGAGAAAAACGCCGCCCCTGGGCGGCGTTTTTTGTTTGCTGTTGGAAGAATACACCCTAGGATGGTAACTTCCATGGACGGGCCGTGGCGATGGCCGCCATAGATGATCCTGGCGCCCTGATCGACCGTGTGCTGGATCTGCCGCTCGACACGCTCCGCCGCTGCGGTGGAAACCAGACGGGTGCACTGGCAGCTGGGATCGGAAGCATGGCCGCTCTTGAGGCCCTCGCAGAACCTGATGAGGCACTTGACGAAGGCGTCGTGTGCGCGCTTGTGGACGAGCGTGCGCTTCGGCGAGGCGCAGACCTGACCGTTGTTTTCGATGATGCGGCCCCAGCCGAGGCATTCGATGGCCTTGACCATCTGCGCCGGATCGTCGGCGACTTCTTCGGTGATGATCAGCGGATCATTGCCGCCGAGCTCCAAGACGAGCTTCTTGACAGTGGGCGCGGCGTCGACCATCATCTCCGTGCCGCCGGCAGTGGAGCCGGTCATGGCGATCATGGCGATCTTGGGGTTCTTGAGCAGATTTTCGGTGCAGTCCTCACGGTCAGCAGTGATGAAATGCAGCACGTCCTTTGGAATGCCGGCTTCATGGGCCAGGTCAATCAACTTTTTGACGCAGCAGGGCGCGGTGGTCGCGGCCTTGACGATGACAGAGTTGCCCATCAGCAGCGCGGGAACGATCTTCTGAATGGTCAGCTCGACCGGATAGTTGAAGGGAATCACGCAGGCAACCACGCCGAGCGCCTCATGGCGCACCATAACGACATGGTTTTCATAGCCTTCGGAGCTCTCGCAGAGCACCTTGCCATACAGGTGTTTGCCAACTTTGATGTTGGCACGGCCAATCTCAGCGGCGTAGGTCGTCTCCGCACGGGACTGCAGAATGGGCTTGCCCATCTCGTTGGACATGTAGGACGCGATCTCCTGCCGGTTGGCATCGATCATGTCGCAGTATTTATAAAGGATCTGGTGGCAGGCGCCTCTGCCGGCCAGCGCTTTCATGGCGCGATGGGCTATCCGCTCTATCTCGACCATGCCGACGGCAGCCGCCTTTATGACATCGACGGCAAAGAGTATCTTGATTTCCACGGCGGCTCCGGTGCGGCAATGTTCGGCCACAACCATCCGAGGATCCGCGCGGCGGCGCAGCGCGTTCATGAACTATGATACCGACGATACGCTGGAGCCGGGATTCTATGACCACTTCGACGCGTTGGGAGAAAAGCTTTTCCGCGGCATCGACGACCTGTTCCAAAAGCACGGCCTGAAGGGCCATTACAAGGGGCTCGGTGCGCGCTTTGCAATTTACTTCGGCGTGGAGAACCCGGAGGATGATTATGATTTCCGGAAGATCGCCGGGGAATTTGACCGCGCGATGGATAAAAAATTCGTCACCCTGGCGCAGCAGGCCGGCTTCTGGTTCCACGATACCTCGAGTGCCATCACGCCGGCGCACCGCGCCCTCCTTACGGCGCATACGCTGGAGGAGATGGACATCACGCTGAACAAAATGGACGACATCTTCGCCAAGCTCTGATCCCAAAAGGCTCCCCATATGGGGAGCCTTTTTTTCATCAGTTCGGCAATTGGCGGCGCAAAAATTCTGCCGTAACGGAGCCCTGACAGTCCAGAAGCGCTGAAGGCGCCCCGGCGAACATCAGCATGCCGCCGTGTTTGCCCCCGCCGGGGCCGAGATCGATGACGTAGTCCGCTGCGGCGATGAGATCAAGATCGTGCTCGACCAGGATCACGGTGTGCCCTTGCTCCACGAGCGACTGCAGCAGCGCCAAAAGCCGCTGCACATCCTGCGCGTGCAGGCCGGTGGAGGGCTCGTCGAGAATGCAGATCTTTCCCCGTTGACGCAGCGCGGCGGCCAGTTTCAGCCGCTGGCATTCGCCGCCGGAGATCTTATGGAAGGCAGCGTCGAAGCGATGTACCGTCGCACCGCAGGCCTCCGCACCCTTGGAAAACGCATCTGCCAGCGCAGCACTGCTGCCATGCTTGCGCGGGCTGCCGGTGACCACCAGAATGTTTTTGCCATAGCAGACCTCTTCCTTTCATCAAACCGAATGTGCCGGTCTTCCCGGCATGTCTCAAGGTCAGTATAGTATGGAAAATCGAGTTTGCCTATAGGTTTTTTTAAATATAAAATTTACTTGTTTCTATGGAAAAATAATTATTTTAGAAGTTAAAAAAACACTTTACTTTCATTTTTTCTTCGATTAGAATAAAGATAAGATTCTGTGAAAAACAGCCAGGGGAGACCCGGGCTGCGTTTTGGAAATTTGATGGAAAGAGAGCTGTAAACGCATGATTACCAGTGCAATTGAAATCCGCCAGTGGAATAAGGAGCGCATCAAGAGCGCGTTGCAGCACCTTGGCACCTGCAAGAAGGCGGATATTGCCAGAGACACCGAACTCAGCATGGCGACCTGCTCTACTGCGCTCAACGAGATGCTCGAGTGCGGCGAAATCCTGAAAGTAGATCAGATCGCGGCGGGGATCGGGCGGCCCTCCGACCTGTTTGCGTATAACCGGGATTTTTTGCATGTGCTCTGCATCTGCATTTTTGACGAGCACGGTGTGCCAAAGGTGGAGTTTGCCGTGGCGGACGCCCTGGGCAATGTGATTGAGAGCGGGACGGCCCCGCTGCGAAGTTTGACGGAGGAGTCGATTCAGCTGTTGGTGGCGGAAAAGCTGCACCGCGATCCGACGATTCACACGGTCGGCATTGGGGTGCCGGGCGTGGTTTCGGACGGCGTGATCGAGAGCTGCGACATCGCAGCGCTGACCGGCGCGGACTTCCCGGCGCTGCTGCGGGCGCATTTTGACGTAGATGTGTTCGTGGTCAACGATATCAACACCATTACCTACTACCTTTATCACAATCGGGAACAGTGCCGGGGAAATTTTGCCTCCGTGTATTTCCCAGCGGCCGGGGCGGGCTATGTCGGCGCCGGTTTCATTGTGGACGGACACGCGCTGAGCGGAACGACAATGCTCTCCGGTGAGCTCTATCATGTGGCAGAAGCCTTCGGAATCTCCCGCGAGGCACAGACAGCGGTTTTGAGCGACCGGGAGGCGTTTTGTGCCTACGCCGCGAAAATCCTGATGGTGATCTGCTGCACAGTAAACCCGTCGGATGTCGTGCTGATGGGGAACCATATCACGCAGGAGGATGCAGAACGGATCCGGGCGCACTGCGCGGCGTTGGTTTCCCGGCAGCATCTGCCGGAGATTCGGGTGGAAAACGATATTTTTGAGCATTATACCAATTGCCTGATCCGAAAGACACTCAATCTGGCGCTGTTCCCCTTTATGGACTGAAAAGCCCGCCGGAGGGTGCGGCAGAGCAGGAGGTGACGCCGTTTGGCAGTCATTCTTGGAATCGACGCAGGAGGGACATTCACAGACGGCGCGCTGATAGATGCCGCGACCGGAAAGGTGCTGCGCGGAACAAAAACAGCGACGCTGCATCACGCGCTGCAGAGCAGCATCCGTGCGTGCCTGGCTGCGTTTTCGGAAGAAGGGCTGCGGGATCTTGTCGCAGTCTGCCTGTCCACTACGCTGGCGACCAATGCGCTGGTAGAGGGGCATGGCGGGCGCGAAGGGCTGATTTTGATCGGTGAGCGCCCGAAAGGAACGCTGCCAAGTACGCAGGTGGTGCAGGTCGCGGGAAAGGAAGAGGCAGCGGTGTGGCTGCGCACGGCGGTACGCCGGAAGCTGGGGGGGTAGCATTTTGCAGGCCGGGCTTCTACTTCCACAGCCCGGATGGGCTGCAGGAGACGCGAAGCGAGGCGGCGGAGCTGCTTTTGCAGGGTGGGACTGAGCTTTTGCATCTACGCCCCAGGCTGGAGGCGCCGCTGGTGGCCATCGGTGCGCCGTCGGCGGCCTGGGCGGACGGGATCCGAAAGATTTATGAGTTCGGCGAGCGAACGGGGATGGAGATTGCAGGTGTGCAGTCGATCCCGGCGCAGATCGTGGGGCTGCCGCATGAATACTGGGATGGATTTCCGAAGCAGACAAGCTATGAGATGCGCACGCCGGAGGACTGGCTGCGGCACAATCAGACGGCGCCGGTTCAGGTCGCCTGGCAGGACTTCCATCTGGCGTCGCCCGCGGCGCTGGAAACGACGGAAAATGCGCTGCGCGCCGGGACAGACCGGCTGGGCTGCTTTTCCACGCTGATCTGGGACTATACGGGGTATCGCGATGAGGTGAAGCGGTTTTCGGATATGGTACGTTCGATCGGCATGGTGGCTTCGAAAAAGGAGCTGGATATCGACGTCGTGACCTATCCGGAGGACGGACTGCCGGGATATTTTCTGGATATTGTGTCGTGGGTCGGCTACACGCTGGTGGAGTATTACATCACGACGACGCTCTGCGGGGCCAATTTTGCGGTGAGCTATGGCGGGCTGCTGACGGAGGTGGTTCCGCGGATGGCGTTTGCGCTGGCGATTCACCGGCTGCTCTCGACGGAGGAACACTGCGCGCTGGTCTACTTCAACGGCGGCACGATCGACCAGATTGAGACGGACGTCAACGCCAATTTCGGGACGGGCGTGCAGGAAATGTTTATCGAGACGCTCTTCAACCTGAAGCATCAGACGCCGATCATCATCAGTCCGGTGGCGGTGACGGAGCGGCTGCGCACGCCGTCGCTGGAGGAGCTTCTGGACATCACGGCGGCGGGAATCCGCTGCGAGACGAAGGCGCAGGAATGGGCGGGAATGATGGACTGGTCGCCGGTGGAGGCACTGGCGGAGGTGTTGGAGCGCGAAGGGCGGAAGTTTTTTGAAAATGTGATGACGACTTTCCGCGACGCGGGCGTGGACACGGAGGATCCGCTGCAGATGATCATGATGCTCAAGCGCTTCAACCCTGTGCGCTTTGAGCAGGCGTTTCACCCGAGCTCGTTTGACGGCGGGGACTTTCAGGCGTTTTGCCCGAGCCAGCTGGGGCGGCAGACGCTGGCGCTGCGCGACGAAATTGTATCGGAGCTGCGCGCGCGGCAGACGGATCTGCGCGGACGGCGCGTGGTGTGCGCCTCGGCGGACGGACACAGCTATGGATTGATGCTGATTGACGGCGTATACGGTGCGCTGGGCGCAGGGAGAGAATTTCCTGCACGGCGGTTTTGCCATCGGCGGCACTTCCGACAACGGCATGTCCGCTTGCGGCAACCATTTTTTTGAAGCCCAGCATGACAATGGGCTCATCCTCTGCAATGTATACGCGCAGCATCCCGGAGGCCTCCAATCTGAAAGGATCGCATATTCCACAAATGATGCGATGTTTTATATGAAAATGATAGCAGAAAGACGGAATGAGGACAAGAAATTTTTTGAACGGTTTTTAAAACGGGAAAAATAAACGCGGCGATACAAAAAACGCGCCGCATGGAGGTTCCATGCGGCGCGGGAGGGACGGTCAGCGTTCGGCCTTGGCCTCGCAGTAGAGGCAGCGGTAGATCCGCTGGGCCGGGTCGGTGAGCGTGAAGATCTGGGGGAGCTCCTGCTCCACGGAGGTGATGCAGCGCGGATTTTTGCAGCGGATGACGTTGGTGATCCGCTCGGGCAGCTTCAGCTGCCGTTTTTCCATGCGCTGGCCGTCTTTGATGATGTTTACGGTGATGCCGGGGTCGACATAGCCAATGACGTCCCAGTCGAGCTCGATCACACGGTCGATCTTCAGGATGTCCTTGCGGCCCAGCTTTCTGCTGACAACGTTTTGCAGGAGGGCAACCGAGCAGTCCAGCTTGCCGAGGCCGAGAATGTTATAGAGCTCCATTGCCTTACCGGCGGAGATATGGTCGATGACGATGCCGTTGGAAATTGCGTCAATAATCATTGCAGTATTCCTCCTTATTCGATGCCGAGAAGCTTCAGGATGAGCGCCATGCGGATGAAGCGGCCGTTGGCCACCTGCTTAAAGTAGCAGGCGCGCGGGTCATTGTCGACGGCAACAGAAATCTCGTTCACGCGCGGCAGCGGATGCAGGATACAAAGGTCTGATTTTGCGGTTTTCAGCTTGTCGGGCGTGAGGATGTAGCTGTCTTTCAGGCGCAGGTAATCTTCTTCGTTGAAAAAGCGCTCACGCTGCACGCGGGTCATGTAGAGAATGTCGAGCTCAGGCATGACGGACTCGAGGTTGGTGGTCTGGACGTAGTCGATGTTGCGTTTCTTGATGACTTCGTTTTTGACGTAGCTGGGCAGCTTCAGCTCCTCCGGGGAGATGAGGACGAATCTGACGTTTTCATAGCGGCTCATGGCGCTGATGAGGGAATGGACGGTGCGGCCGAACTTGAGGTCGCCGCAGAAGCCGACGGTCAGGCCGTCAAAGCGGCCCTTTTCCCGCTGGATGGTGAGCAGGTCGGTGAGCGTCTGGGTGGGATGGTTGTGGCCGCCGTCACCGGCATTGATGACGGGCACCAGAGAGTGCATCGAGGCCACCAGGGGCGCGCCCTCTTTGGGGTGGCGCATGGCGATGATGTCGCTGTAGCAGCTGACGGTGCGGATGGTGTCGGCGACGCTTTCACCCTTGGAGGCCGAGGAGCTGCTGGCCGAGGAGAAGCCGAGCACCTTGCCGCCGAGGCTGAGCATGGCGGACTCGAAGCTCAGGCGTGTGCGCGTCGAGGGCTCAAAGAAGAGCGTGGCAAGGATGCGGCCGTCGCACTTGTGCGCATAGGCCTCGCGGTGGGCGATGATGTCGTTGGCGGTGGCGATGAGCGCGTCGATGTCCGCCGTGGAGAGCTGCAGGATGTCAATCAGGTGATCCATGTGTGGTTAACCTCCAATCCAGGATTCGTCCGAAGGATCATTACGGAAGCGGATCAGGCGCGCAATGTCCTCCTGTTTGATGTAGTTCTGCTCCGCCGCGACAGCGGCGATGACGTCGAAATTGGTCAGGCTGACGTTTTTGACATGGGCGTCTGCCAGGCGCGTGAGGCCCTTGTGCATGCCGTAGGTGAAGATGCTGGCAACGCCGAGCACCTCGGCTCCGGCTTCCCGCAGGACGTTCACAACGTCGAGCACGCTGCCGCCTGTGGAGATGAGGTCTTCGATGACAACGACCTTCTGGCCCGGCTCGAGGCGGCCTTCAATCTGGTTTTTGCGGCCGTGATCCTTGCCGGAGGCGCGGACGTAGCCCATCGGCAGGCCCATCATGTGGCCAACGATGGCCGCGTGGGCGATGCCGGCGGTGCTGGTGCCCATCAGAACCTCGGCGTCCGGGTATTCGCGGCGGACGGTTTCGGCGAGGGCGGTTTCCACGGCGGTGCGCACCGCGGGGGCAGTCAGGATGAGGCGGTTGTCACAGTAGACCGGGCTTTTGATGCCGCTGGCCCAGGTAAACGGCTCTTCCGGGCGGAAAAAGACGGCGCGGATGGAGAGCAGGCCCTCCGCAATACGGCGTTCAATCTGTTCCATGGTGTTCTCCTTATTCTGCAAATTCCGCCATGCAGCGGCGGTAGGCGGCGACGGGATCGGCGGCCTGCGTGATCGGCCGGCCGACGACGATATAGTCTGAGCCGAGCGTCCGCGCCTTTTCCGGCGTGGTGATGCGCACCTGGTCGTCGGCCTTCGCATCGGCAAAGCGGATGCCGGGCGTCACGGTGACGAAGTCCTTTGTGCAGACCTCATGGATCTTACCAGCCTCGAGCGGGGAGCAGACCACGCCGTCGAGCCCCGCGCGCTTCGCATTTTTGGCGTAGTCGAGGACGACGTCCTCCAGCGGCCGGCGGATTTCGATTTCCTCCTCCATGCTCTGCTGGCTGGTGGAGGTCAGCTGCGTGACGGCGATGAGCAGCGGGCGCGTGCCGTCCGGGCGGGTGAGGCCCTCGAGCGCCGCAGACATCATGGCGCGCGTTCCGGCGGCGTGCAGGTTGACCATGTCAACGTCCAGCGCGGAGAGGACGGCCATGGCCTTTTTGACGGTGTTGGGGATGTCGTGCAGCTTGAGGTCGAGGAAGATTTTGTGGCCGCGCGCCTTGATGTCCCGCACGATTTGCGGGCCTTCGGCGTAGAACAGCTCCATGCCGATCTTCACAAACGGCTTTTCGCCGGTGAAGCGGTCCAGAAACGCGAGCGTTTTTTCCCTGCTGTCGAAATCCAGCGCGATGATGACGTCTTTACCCATGATGTGCTCCTCCTATGATATCGTTCAAATCGTGAATTCCATACTGTTCCATGGCCCGCGGCAGCGACTGCACCAGATCCCGGCAGGCGAACGGGTCGACCAGATTGGCCGCACCCACCTCGACTGCCGTGGCGCCGGCCAGCATCAGCTCGAGCACGTCCTCGGCGCGCGAAACGCCGCCCATGCCGACAATCGGGATCCTGACCGCCTCATAGACCTGCCAGACCATCCGCACCGCCAGCGGGAAGATGCCGGGGCCGGACATGCCGCCGGTTTGGTTGGCGAGAAGGGGACGTCTGCTGCGCAGGTCGATGCGCATGCCCATGAGGGTATTGATGAGGCTGAGGCCGTCGGCCCCGGCATCTTCGCAGGCCCGGGCAATCGCCGTGATATCGGTCACATTGGGCGAGAGCTTGACGATGACGGGCTTGCGGACGGCGTCCTTCACCGCGCGCGTCACGCGGGCCGCTGCCTGCGGGTCGGTGCCGAAGCTCAGGCCCCCGCCGTGGACATTCGGGCAGGAGATGTTGACCTCCAGCCAGCCGACCTGATCGCAGGCGGCCAGCTTTTGGCAGACTTCGACGTATTCTTCGACGGAAAAGCCGCTGACGTTGGCCATGAGCGGCTTATGGAAGACGGATTTCAGCCGGGGCAGCTCCTCGGCGATGACGCGGTCTACGCCGGGATTTTGCAGGCCGACGGCGTTGATAAGGCCCCCGGCGTATTCCGCGATGCGCGGCTGCGGATTGCCGGGGCGCGCGTCGCGGGTTGTGCCCTTGCAGGAGAAGGTGCCGAGGCAGTTGATGTCATAGAGCTCTGCAAATTCGCAGCCGTAGCCGAAGGTGCCGCTGGCCGGGATGATCGGATTTTCAAGCAGCAGGCCGCAGAGCGTGACGGTGGTATTCACCATATGAGCGCCTCCTTTCGGAATACGGGGCCTTCGCGGCAGACGCGCTTCGGGCCGTCCGTCGTTTCGATCGTGCAGCCCATGCAGGCCCCGAAGCCGCAGCCCATGCGCGCCTCCAGACTTAAAAAGCCAGGCTTGTTTGACGCGCGGCAGAGCGCACGGAGCATCGGCAGCGGGCCGCAGGCGCAGAAGGTATCGTATTGCTCCGGCAGGGCGTCTGTCACGAAGCCGCGCACGCCGCAGCTTCCGTCCGCTGTGGTGAGGATGGTTTGGATGCCGAGAGCGCGGAATTCGTCCTCATAAAACCGCTCGGAGGCGGTGTTGAAGCCCAGAATGGCGACCGGCGTTTTTCCGGCGGCAAGCAGCCGACGGGCCAGGCCGTACATCGGCGGAACGCCGATTCCGCCGCCGATGACGAGGGTGGTGGTGCCGCAGGCGTCAAGATCAAACCCATTGCCGAGGCCGGAGAGGGAATTGAAACGCTGGCCGGGGCGGGCCTGGGAGAGCTGGGCGGTGCCGGCACCGACCACTTTATAGAGTACGGTGAGACCCTCCGCATCCCAGTCGCAGACGGAAAGGGGGCGGCGGAGGTAGAGACCGGCCAGACGCAGCTCGAGGAACTGCCCTGGCGCGGTGATGGCCGTGGTGTCGCCTGCCAGGCGCAGGCGGAAGACGCTGTCTGTCAGCGGGATATTTTCAAGGACGGTATAGGGGACTTCTTTCAAAGCACATCCTCCTTCCAACGGATTTCGCCGCCGATCATGGTCAGCTTGCAGACACCGGTGAGGGCCGTGCCGGCAAATGGCGTTGCGCGGCCCATGGTCAGGAACTGTTCCGGGTCTACGGTGTAGGTTTCGTTCAGGTCGAAGACGGTGAGGTCGGCGGGCTGGCCGGCGGACAGCTCGGTGCCGATGCCGAAGCGGCGCATGGGCGCGCCGTGCATCAGGTCGACGAGCGTTTCCAGCGGCAGGATGCCGGTCTTGACCAGGTGGGTGTAGCTCGCAGCAAACGAGGTTTCCAATCCGACGACGCCCATGGCGCTGCCGGCCAGGCCCTTTGCTTTTTCCTCGGCACTGTGGGGCGCGTGGTCGGTGACGAGCATGTCGATGGTGCCGTCCAGGAGTCCTTCGATCAGCGCGTCGCGGTCGGCCCGGCTGCGCAGGGGTGGGTTCATTTTGAACCGGCCGTCCTCCTGCAGGTCTTCGTCGCAGAAGGCGAGATAGTGCGGTGCGGTCTCGCAGGTGACGTTGACGCCGCGGCGCTTGGCTTCGCGGATGGCGGCGACGCTCTCCTTTGTGGAGACGTGGCAGACGTGGTAGGCACAGCCGGTCTCCTCTGCGAGCTTCAGATCGCGGACGATGGGGCCCCACTCGCTCTCGGAGCAGATGCCCGGGTGGCCGTGCGCGCGGGCATAGACGCCGTCGTGGATATAGCCGCCGCGCAGAAGGGCGTTGTCTTCGCAGTGCGCCACGAGGAGCTTGCCGAGGCGGCGGCATTCTTCCATCGCCTGGCGCATCAGGCTTTCAGATTGTACGCCGCGCCCGTCGTCGGAGAAGGCCACAACGTCCGAGGCCATAGCGGCCAGGTCGGCCAGGGCCTGCTCACGTTCGCCGACGGTGATGGCACCGTAGGGGTGGGCATGGACGCGGGCGTCGCGGCGGAGGAGGGCAAGCTCAACGTCCAGCGCGTCGCGGCAGTCCGGCACGGGATTTAAGTTCGGCATGCAGGCCACATGCGCAAAACCGCCGTGGGCTGCGGCCATCGTCCCGCTGGTGATCGTCTCTTTATAAGAAAATCCCGGTTCACGAAGATGGACATGCACATCAACGAAACCGGGAAATAAAACCAGATTATGAAGTTCGACAGAAACAGTATCACCGGGACAGGAAATACGATCCCCAATGGAAACAATTTTTCCGTCGGAAATCAAAACATCCGCCAGATGAAGCGCACCGGCGCGCAAAATCTGAGCATGCTTCAAACAATAGCGCATGGCCGTTCCTCCCCTGAAAGTGTTCGACGTATTATAAAGGGTTTTTCCGGAATTGTCAAGGACAAATTTCGCGCCATGTCCGCCGATAAACCGGAAATTTCAAGTTTCAGGAAGATTCTGCAAGTGATGGGCCGGTCGGCCGGTACGCGCTTGACGGGACTGATGCAATAGAACTAACCACGGTCCCTCCGCCGGCGGCGCGGGACGAATATTTCCGGGAGACCGGCGTCTACGTCCCCATCTGCTCCGACGGCGGCATTGTGCATGACTATCACATGACGCTGGCGCTGGCCATGGGCGCGGACCTTTGATGCTGGGGCGCTATTTTGCCCGCTTTGACGAGTCGCCGACAAACAAGCTTTTGGTGGGCGGTGTATATGTCAAGGAATACTGGGGTGAGGGATCGAACCGGGCGCGCAACTGGCAGCGCTGCGACCTCGGCGGGGCGACCGGGCTGGCCTTTGAAGAGGGCGTCGACTCCTACGTCACCTACGCCGGGGCCCTGCAGGACAATGTCGCGCGGAGTCTTTACAAGGTGAAGTCAACCATGTGCAACTGCGGCGTCATCACGATCCCTGAGCTGCAGAAAAACGCAAGGCTGACGTTGGTTTCGGCGACCAGCATCGTCGAGGGCGGCTATCACGACGTCACGCTCCGCCCGACCGGAAACGGCGGCGGGAGATAAGATCTCCGCGCCGTCAATTGGATCAAACAAAAAAGCTCCTCCACAAGGATTGCGGAGGAGCTTTTTGCAGGGTTTTTAGTTCGCGCGGGTGGGTGAAGCCCAGTTCGCCTTTGCGTAGAACACGATGGACAGAACCATCGCAATCGTCCAGCCGATAGGCCAGGAAATCCAGATGCCGGTCGTGCCAAGCGCCGTGCGGGAGAGCAGCTCCGCCAGCACCACGCGGAGGACAAGATCTGTGAATGTCGCGATCATGAACTGTTTCATGAGCCCTGCGCCGCGCAGGATGCCGTCGGAGACGAGCTTCGCCGAGACAACGAGATAGAACGGCGCAATGATGCGCAGAAATGCGATGCCGGTGTCCATGGCAAGACCCGTGGGGCTGTCGAGGAAGATATGCACCAGCGGGCGGGAGGCAAACACATAGAGCAGCACAATCGGCACGCACAGCGCCCACACGAGCTTCAGCCCCGCGCGAAAGCCGGCTTTGATGCGGTCATATTTTGCCGCGCCGAGGTTTTGCGCCGTGTAGTTCGAGATGCCGTTGCCGAGCGTCGTGAGCGACGTGATGACCATGTTGTTGAGCTTGACGGCAGCGGAGTAGCCAGCCATGACGGCGGCTCCGAAGCCGTTGATGACGCTCTGAATGATGATGTTGCCGATGGAGATGAAGCTCTGCTGCAGGATGCTCGGCACGGCAATGACGGTGAAGCGCTTCAGGTGGTTCCACGAGAAGACGGGAACCTTCCCCTCCGTCGGGATCTTCGCAAACCGCCGGAACACCACGATCAGCGCCAGCACGCAGCTCACACCCTGGCAGAGGAACGTCGCCCAGGCCACGCCCGCCACGCCCATATGGAACGCCGTGACAAACAGGATATCGACCGCAATGTTGGACGTCGACGAGCAGGCCAGGAAAATAAACGGCGTCTTCGAGTCGCCCAGGGCGGAGAAAATGCCGGTCGCGACATTGTAGAGGAAGACGAACGGCAGGCCGTAGATGTAGATATCGAGATAAAGCTTGGAATCGGCGAAGACCTCTTCCGGCGTCTTGATCAGGCGAAGCAGGCCGTCGCAGCAAAGCGTGCCGATCAGCATCAGCACCAGGCAGATCACACTGCTGGCGATGAGGGCCGTATAGACGGCGGTTTTCAGGTCTTGATACTGCTTCGCGCCGAAAAACAGCGCAGCGATGACGGAGCAGGCGATGTTGCAGCCGAAGGCGAAGGCAATGAAGATGAGCGTGATCTCATAGCTGTTGCCGACGGCGGCCAGCGCGTTGTCGCTGATGAATTTGCCGGCGACGAAGCTGTCGGCGATGTTGTAGAGCTGCTGGAAGAGGATACTGCCGAACAGCGGCAGACAAAACTGCCAGAGGACGGTCTCCGGTTTGCCTGTGGTCAGATCCTTATTCATGGGCGGGGGCCTCCCGTCCTTCCAGCGCGAGGCAGGCGTCCGCCGAGCTGAGCGCCAGCCCGATCAGGCTGGGGATGAGCGGAGAGTGGATGCCGTTGGCGCAGTTGGCCGCCGTGAAGAAAATGAAAAGCAGGCCGAGCGCGAGCGTGAGCGCCTTGAGCAGGGGAGGCTGCGCTTTCCGGCTGCGGGCCAGATAAACGAGCCCAACGGCCGCAAGCACGTCCAGTACAATTGCAATCCAAAATTCCAGTTCCATGGTCAAACTCCTCACTTTCCTGCCCTGGCTGCGGCGGCAATGACCTCCGCTGCGCCGGTGATTCCGTATTCGCTCGACGAGAGCATCAAATCATAGCTGGCCGGTTCGCCCCAGAGGGTGTCCGCGTAAAAATCGAAGTGATGCTTGCGCATCCGGTCGATTTTCTGCGCCCGGTGCATGGCGCGCCGTTCGTCCAGCCCGTTCCGGGCGGCAATGCGTCTGGTGCGGTCGGCAGGATCGGCATAGATAAAAACGGAGAGCGGATGTTCCCCCGCGCCGCGCAGGATGGCCGATGCGCAGCGGCCGATGATGACGCAGCCGCCCTGCGCCGCAAGCTCCAGGATGACGCGCCGTTCTGCGTCGAAGACTTGCGCCTGGCCGGAATAGAACGTTTCGGCCAGTGCGGCGCTGTCGGCGAATGGATTGCCGGAGACGGCGAAGCCGAGATTTTCACCCTTTTCGTCGTATTCCGCGACGGTGCCCTCCGGCAGCCCCGATTTCTGTGCGGCCTGCGTGATCAGGCATTTGTCATAGCAGGGCAGGCCCAGCTTTTTGGCCACGGCTTCGCCGATTTCGCGGCCGCCGCTGCCATATTGGCGGCTGATGCAGATGAGTTGTTTCTCCATACCGAAGTTCTCCGTTTCAAATTTTTTCTTGACTTTTTCAGGCGCTTATTATATTAACAAGTTATAGAGATATGTAAAATCTATTTTTGATATTTCTGATATACCAAAAATAAATAACAAAAGGCGGATGGAAATGGACATCAGCTACGACTATTACCGGATTTTTTACTATGCCGCAAAATGCGGAAATCTGACAAAGGCGGCAGCACTGCTGCAGAATAACCAGCCGAATCTCACCCGTGCCATCAAAAATCTGGAGGCGGAGCTTGGCTGCACGCTCTTTTCCCGGACGAACCGGGGGCTGATTCTGACACCGGAGGGCGAGGCGCTGTATCGCCATGTGCGCGTGGCTTTTGCCGAGATTGCGGCCGGGGAGGAAGCCATTACGCAGAGCCGGACGCTCGAGCATGGGATGGTGTTTCTGGCTGCGAGCGAGGGCGCGCTGCGCTGTTTGCTGCTGCCGGTGCTGCGGGAGTTCCGCGCGCGACACCCGGGCGTGCATCTTCGCATCAGCAACCACTCCACACCGCAGGCCATCGCGGCCCTGCACGAAACGACGGCGGACTTTGCCGTCGTCACGACGCCCGCTGCGCTCTCGCCGTCGCTGACACAGACCCGCGTGCGGCCCATTCAGGAGGTGCCGGTCTGCGCGCCGGAGTTTGCTGCGCTGCTCGGGCGGAAGGTTGCGCTGGCCGACCTCGCGCCATATCCGCTCATTACGCTCGGCGCAGGGACGACATCGCACAGCTTCTATGCTGCTGTATTTGCCCGGCGCGGCGCGGCTTTCCGGCCCGCGATCGAGGCAGCCACCGCCGACCAGATCATCCCCATGGCCGAGGCAGGCCTCGGCGTCGGCATCGTGCCGCAGGAATTTTTGCATCCGGGCGACGGCGTCCGGGTGATCGAGCTGGATGAGCAGCTGCCGCCCCGTGCGGTCTGCATTGTCAAGCGGAAGGGCCATCCGCTCAGCATGGCGGCGAAGGAACTGGAGCGGATGCTGCTTGCCGCTGCCCGGTAAGGGTGCGGGAGAAGTTCCGCTTTCCTCCGGCGGAGGAGAATGCTATACTGTGAGGGAGAAAGGGGCGCGGCGATATGGCGGATGGCGGCTCATATTATCAATCTCTGCGCAGCGCCCTGACGCGGCGCCTGCCTGCGCTTGCGCTGCCGCTCGGCCTTTTGGACTGGCGGCCGGGGGATGCGCCCGGTACGGACGGGCAGTATTTTTACGCCTCACCGGAATGGCTCTCCTGCGCGGCGGGGGCGGAGGACGTGCTGCTGCATAGTGTGCTGCATGCGATGCTGGGCCATCCGTGGATGCGGGGGCGGCGGGATGCTGCGCTCTGGGATCTGGCCTGCGACATGGCGGCGGAGTTTTTGCGCGTGCGCCTGCTCGGCCGTTCGCTAGAGGGGCTGGCCGGCAAAGCGTTTTATGCCTGCGGTGACGGTGCGGCCTATTCTGCCCGGGCGGTCTATGTGCGGCTGGAAGAAGATTTTCCGATTGCGCGGGAGGCGCTGCGCGAGGCATTCCGGCGCGATGCGCACGGATATTGGGACGCCGCGCTGCGGCGCGAGCAGACGGCAAACCGCTCCGGCGAGGGGATTGCGGCACTCTGGAAACGCCAGGAGGAGACGCTGCGGCCGCTCATGCAGGTGCGCAGGCCGAAGATTGGCTCCGGCACGGCGCACCAGAGGCTGGCCCTGCCCGAGCTGCCGGAAAACCGGATGCGCTTCGCCGCACTGCTCCGGCAGTTTTCCGCCGTGCGGGAAAACCGGCATGTGAACGATGTGGATTTTGCCTATTCGTGGTATGCGTATGGCATGGAGCACTATGACGGCATGCCGCTCATCGAGCCGCTTGAGTACTCCGAAGAGCGAAAGCTGCGGGAGATGGTGATTGTGCTGGACACGTCGGCCTCCTGTTCCAGGGGGATCTGTGCGTGGTTCCTCAGTGCGGTGCGGGATATTTTGTGTCGCGAGCGGCTGTTCTTTGAGCGCTTCCGGCTGCATATCCTGCAATGCGACTGCGAAGTGCAGCAGGACGCGCTGGTAACGAATTTAGACGAATTTCAGTGGTATCTGGAGCATCTGGAGCTCTATGGCGGCGGCGGAACGGACTTTCGTCCGGCCTTCCGGTACGTTGACCGGCTGATCGCCGAGGGCGAGCTGGCTCAGCTCGGCGGTGTGCTCTATTTTACGGACGGATACGGTGTATTTCCGGAGCAGGCGCCGGACTATCCGGCGGCCTTTGTAATGCTGCAGTACCGCTATGATGACATCAATATTCCGCGCTGGGCCGAAACGCTTGTCCTGGACGCGGACAGACCCGGAGGTGAGGAAGCATGGATATAAAACAGGCGAAGGAAGCTCTGCGCAGGGCCTATCTGACTTATACGGCGCGGGACGAGGCCGGGGTGCTGCGCATTCCGGCCACCCGGCAGCGGCCGCTGCTTTTGATCGGGCCGCCGGGCATCGGAAAGACGGCCATTTTGTCGCAGCTGGCCGAGGAGCTGGGGGCGGGTCTTGTGGCCTACACGATGACGCACCACACGCGCCAGAGCGCGCTCGGCCTGCCGCTGATCCGCGAAAAAGAATATGACGGGAAGCGCTATTCCGCGACGGAGTATACCATGAGCGAGATCCTTGCAGCGGTCTATGACCGGATGGTGCAGACCGGGCAGCGGACGGGCTTTTTGTTTCTCGACGAGATCAACTGCGTCTCTGAGACGCTGATGCCTGCCATGCTCCAGCTTTTGCAGAGCAAGCAGTTTGGCACGCACCGGCTGCCGGAGGGCTGGGTGATCGTGGCGGCTGGAAACCCGCCGCAGTATAACCAGTCGGCGCGGCAGTTCGACACGGCGACGATGGACCGTGTGCGGCTGCTCGAAGTTGCGGCAGATTATCCGGTTTGGCGGGACTATGCGCTTGCGCGCGGCCTGCACCCGGCAATTTTAAGCTATCTGGAGCTGAATCCGGAGCATTTTTACCGCGTGGACGCCCGCGCCCATGGCCGCGCATTTGTCACGGCGCGCGGCTGGGAAGATCTTTCGGTGCTGCTTGACAGCTATGAGCGCCTCGGATTTCCGGCGGAAGACGCGCTGTTTGGAGAATTTTTGCAGCATGAGGAGGTTTCGGCGTCGTTTGCCGCGTTTTTCCGGCTGTTTGCAGCCAGCCGGGAGCGGCTGGACGTGGAGGCCGTTCTATCGGGAGACATTGCGGCCATGCCGGAGCTGCGTGCGCTGCGCTTTGACGAGCGGCTGGCAATGGCGGAGTTTTTGCTGCATAAGCTGGGCGCGGAGCAGGCGCGATGGCGCGCGGATGCCGGACTTTGCCGGAGTTTGACGAGCTTCCTTTCCGCACTGAACGCCGAGGCGGCCCCGCTTACGGCTGCGAGGAAACATCTGGAAATGCGGGAACATGCGATACAGGTCCGAAAAGACTGCGGTGCAATCTCGCCGGAGGAAGAGGCAGCGGAGCGGCACTTTGCCGCGCTGGTGCACAGCCGGCTGGACGGCGCGGAGGATCTCGGCGCGCTGCGGGACGAGGAGGCCGAGCGGCGGCGTGCGTCGGAAACGGCGGAGCAGGCGCTTCGCGCGCGCATGGAGTGTGCGATGCACTTTGTGCGGGAGACGTTCGGCCCCGGGCAGGAGCTGCTGATTTTCCTGACGCAGCTGGAGGCCCTGCCGGGCGGGGCGCAGGGCTGCGCCTGCTTCCGGGAGCTGATGGACGAACTCCTGCCGGGACAGCATGCGACTTCGCTGTAAGCAAAGTCCCGCCCCAAACACCGCGCGGAACTCCATGGAATGACCGCGGGCCGGACGTTCCGGGCAAAAGAAGGAAACATTGCCGCTTTGAAATTATTTAAAAATCTGAAAAACCGCCGTATTTTACCAAGAATACGGCGGTTTTTGAAGTTTGGTCGTCGATCGGCCGCTTTTGCCGGTCTGTCAGGAGACACCGTAGATCTGATAAAGCTCCTCCAGGCGGATCTCCCGGCCCAGGATTGCGCACAGCTCTCCGGCCCTTGCGGAAAACAGCGTTGCAAGCAAGGCACGGATATCCTCTTTTCGGCCATAGTGGATTTGATTGTGGCAGTTGCTGCAGAGGGAGACGATGTTCTGCTCCCGATCCAGGTTCACGCCAAAGTAGCCGGTGAAGGAGAGCGGAATCAGGTGGTGGGGCTCCATGTACAAAAACGGACTGTTTCTGCGGAGAAACGACATGTGAGACGGATCCGCCTCGCACAGATGCGACGCCCGGCCAAGCGCGCGGCGGGCCACAGCCGGATCCCGGGGATAGAGGATCCGATTCCCGCATACACGCGGCATGGGTTTTTTCTGGGGCTCATTTGAAAGAGAAACCGGTGCGGGCGCGGAGGGCAGGTCTTCTGCGGCGACCCGGGCGAGATAGTGGGCGTCCTCTTCTGCCTCGTCCGAGGCCTGCGCCGCTGGGGACAGCGGTGTGGAAGTGAGCCTTTGGTAAAACGACGGCGTAAACAGCCGCGGCTGCTCCGGCGGCAGGTCTTGCGCCTGGGCCAGCAGCCGGAGCAGGCATGCCTTTCCCTTTTCGGTAATTCTCCAATTCCCATCCCCGCCGGACTGCATGCAGCCGTCTGACACCAGATGCTGCCGCTCATAGGAAAAGTTATTTCGCCACTTCGATTCGGACGGACGGGTTGCGCCGGCAGTGTCGTTGGTGTCGTTTTTGTACCAATAACGGTGATCGTTGATGTGCTGCAGAACCGCTTGACGCCGTCCGCCGCCGCCAAGCTCCTCCATGGCGTAGAGAAGCACCAGTTTCATTTGATCTGTTTGGGTCATCTCTGCGCACGCTCCTTCTGATCCACTGAGATGGGATAGGTGATAAACAGTTCAAGGAAGGCCTCCACAAAATGGCGGATGGCCGTGTCCAGCGCTTCGCCGGGGTGCGTCTGACCAAAACGGATCACTGCGTCCAGCGTCTGCCCGATCGCCCGCTGCCAGGAGGCGCCGGGCGCGTAAAAGCGGATCATGGCAAGCTGCGCAAGGTTCATATTTGCCCGCGTGGTATGGACAACGGAGACGCGCTGAACCTCCCGGCGGTAGATTTTGCTGCAGAAATATGCCGCTGCGTACCTGGGGTCAATCTGGCCGGCCTGCCTGGGGCGCAGGCGCTTGAGGAAAGCGCCGTATACGGCGCCGCAGTCTTTTCGCACGGCACAGCAGCAGGCCAGCGCATCGACGGTCTCGCTGGTTCGGTTCAGCAAAATATCTCCTGCCCGGAGGTCATATTTGCGTTCCCGGCCGTTTGGCAGCTGAACCCGGGCGGGCAGGACATCCGGCAGGAACATGTGCTGAATCACGGTTTTGACGTCCGCCATAGGTGTGCCGGTTCCAAAGCACTCTTTTGCGGCAAAGACGCCGCCTGCAGGCGAGTATAGATCCAGCAGATTCCAGCTTGTCCAGTCTCCGGGCAGTGCGGCGTCCTTCCAGCTCCGGATTTCCAGGCAAAGGGCAGGAGACGGGATCTGGGCGCACAGCGCGTCCGCCGCTGCGGCAAAGGCAGCGGAGAGCTGCCGGAGCGGGGGCAGCGAAAGCGCCTTCGGCTGCGTATAGAGGTTGGGGCTGAGAATGCAGTTCTTTTCTGTGATTTCCGCCAGGGTGGCCGCTGCATACCATTCGGTTGCTTCCAGTGCTTCCCCTGCCCGGTAGCGCTGAAACAGCTCGAAGATCGCACGGCTGTCCTTCTGCCCCGAGAGATCCTTCTGCCTTGCATCCACAAAGAGCACCGTTTCCCGTTGGACATCCCGGTTTAAAAACCATGCGCAGCAGGGAATCCTCGTTCCGTGAAACAGACCGGCTGGAAGGGCGAGGATTGCCTCCACCCATCCGTCGAGAAGCATGCTTCTCCGGATCTCCTGTTCTGCAAGGTTCTGCGTTGTCAGTGTTCCGTTGGGCAGAAGCGTCACGGCCCGTCCGCCGGGGGACAGATGGCTGAGGATGTGCTGGAGCCATGCAAAATTGGCATTTTTTCGCGGCGGGAGTCCATATTGCCAGCGGGCATCCCGAGCTACGGCGCCCATTTCATACCAATGGGAGAAATTGAAGGGCGGATTTGTAAGGATATAATCAAAGAAGCGACCTCCCTGCAGATCCGTTTGCAGCGGATTTGCCGGCTGCGGCCCCAAATCTGCAGAAAGTCCCTGCAGGCGGAGCTTCATCTTGGAGATGAAAAAAGACTTGGGATCAGGGGCTTGACCATACAGCTGCAGCTGTTTGCCGGGGTGGGCGAGCGCCGCGCCGTACAGCATGGAGCCGCTTCCACAGCAGGGGTCGTATACGCTTTTGCCAGATTCCATTTCCAGCAGTTCGGTCATCCACAGGGCGACCGCTGCGGGGGTATAAAAATCGCCGGAGAGCGGGAGAACGTCCTCTTTTGGAGCGGATCTATCATCGGAGGGAAGAAGATCTGCGATGGGCAGGCTGTCCAGCTGCCGTACGAGGAGCCTCCACGCGCGCTCATCTACCACGCCGAGGTCATTCGGCCGCCGGAACAGCTCCGGCATGAACGGCAGCTCGGGCTTTATCCGGCCCATGGCCGCGCGTATCACAGGGAGAATCCGACCGTCTTCCCGCTCGGCCGCGGCTGCAATTTTGTGCCACAGATCTTCGCGCGCATGGCTCTCTGCTGCGCCCTGACATGGCTGTTCCATAGCTGCCGCAGCACACTGATACCGAATCAGTAGCAGGCAGTCCAGCAGATCCAGACCTGTGCCGGAAGCCAGATTTGGAATGTCCGCATGGAGCGGATACGCATAATTCATAGATGCCCTCCCTGCAATGGATTGGTGTGAAACTACGGCTGACCGAAATACTTCTCCTCCTTATCATACAGATCCGTCGGCATTTTTTCAACAATATTTCAACACGGCGGACAGTTCCTGATTGCCGCCAGCCAATTTCTCTCCGGAAGACGAGAGAAAACCACCGTATTTCAAGCGAAATACGGTGGTTTTATGGTTGCGGGAGAGGGATTTGAACCCCCGACCTCCGGGTTATGAGCTACCTTTAAGGTAACTCTTAATCCAGAGGTCGGGGGTTCACTTTTGCGCTGATGTATATGGAGCAAATGAGGCAAATTGCAAATATCTTCAGCAAACTGATTTTCTGAAATTGACTGGCATAAAGCCCTACTGAATGAAACAAAAAGCAAACCAACTGCAAATAGAGGTTTGACGGAAATTATTGAATTGATAGGTACAGATGCTTTGACTCGAATCTTAAAACGGAGTGTGCCTAAACATGAAAACAGCAATTCAAACACTACCAGCATTGGCCATACATGGTGTTGACCCCGCCCTATTTGATGCAATAGATATGAGTGGATATGATGAAATGCTGACCGTGAAAGACATAAAAAAATACTTCCATATCAGCATCAACGCAGCGTATAACATTATTCACTCCAAAGGCTTCCCCGCGATCCGCATTGGTAATTCCATTAGAGTTCCGCGCTCCATGTTTATTCAATGGCTAAAAGCGCAGGCCAGCTATCGGCCATAGGAGGAACAATATGAATACTATTATTTCTATCACCAATCAAAAAGGCGGCGTCGGTAAGACGACCACTGCTCTAAACCTTGCATCCGCACTGGCAGATGAAAACAAGCGCGTGCTTCTCATCGACAACGACCCACAGGGCAATCTCACTGCGTCTATGGGATATACCCCGGCCGAGCAGAAATATACGCTGGCAAACCTTCTGCTTGCTGCCATTGATTATCCGGAGGATCTGGAGCTGCATTTGCCGCGCTGCATTCTGCACACAGACGGTAAGCCGGATCTCATTCCCGCGAACCGGCGATTATCGGATGCAGCGGCACGGCTTCAAGTCATGCAGATCTCGCAGTACAGAGCCGTGAACGAATCCGAATGCTGCGCAGAAAAGATGCTGACGCAGGTGATGGAACCGCTGTGCGATGCCTATGACTACATTATTATTGATTGTGGACTCAAGCAGGAGCTTTTGACCGTCAATGCGCTGAGCGCGTCGGACTACTGCATCATTCCGGTGCAGTCTCATTTCCTCGCCTCCGAGGGCATCCCGGATGTGCTGGACATGGTACATTCGGTGCAGAAGCATTTCAATCCGGGTTTGAAGATCGCCGGTATCTTGCTGACAATGTATCAGTCCCGACCGCAGCTCTGCAAAAGCGTACAGCAGAGCGTCCGGGAAGTCTACGGCGACGATCTGCACGTCTTTGACCGGCCCATCGAGTACACCATTCGTATTGCGGAATGCCCCATGGCTGGTATGAGTATTCTGGACTATGAGCCGGGCAATCCGGCAGCGGAATCCTATCGAAATCTTGCTTCGGAGGTGCTGCGGCTTGGCTAGAGCGAACATGAACGAGATGCTGCGCAAGCGCATGAGCGCGACCCAGCAGGCATCCGAACAGCAGACCGGCGACAAGGCGTATGAGCAGATTTTTCAGATGCCGGTGCCGCAGACGGAAACGCAATTCCGCGACGTACCGATCTGCAAGCTACACCCGTTCTATACCGCTGACATTGGCTTTCATCCCTATCCTCGCGCCAAACTGGAAGCCTTTGCGGAAGAATTAAAAGAGAACGGGTTGTATGAGCGGATTCTGGTTCGTCCCATCGCAGGAACGGATGAATTTGAAATTCTGGCTGGGCATAACCGCACGGAGGCGGCAAAGTTGGCAGGCTGGACGGACATTCCCGCAACGGTCATGACCGTCAACGACCAGCGTGCCATCAGCATCGCGATTGCGACGAATCTTTTGCGGCGGCAGGATCTGACGATCATTGAGCGTGGAAAAGCGTATAAAGCGTTGCTGGATGCAAGAAACCGGCACGGATTCCGCACGGATTTAACTTCTGGCGAATCTCGCCAGAAGTATTCCGCCCGCGGAATCGTGGCCGAGTTCTTTGGTGTGACAGAGTATGAAATTCGCAAGGCTGTCAAGCTGGCACAACTGATCCCACCGCTTGCTGAGATCGTGGAGAATGAGCCCAAGAAGCTGAATCTGGCCTGCGCTGACTTGATCGCAGATTATGATGAGTCTGCGCAGACGGCGTTCATTGAGATGTGCCAGATCGATGGCTATGCGCTGAACAAACAGACAACGGCGTTTATTCAGGCACAATGCCCGCCGCCATCAGCGGACCAACAGGCAATTTACGCCGCATGGCGGGAGGCACGGGAAAAGGCAACGTCGCGGGCTGCCGCGCCGCCGAAAAAGCTGAGCTTTGACCGAAAACGCTTTGCACCGTACCTGAGCAAGTTCAAAAGCGACAAGGAAATTGAAGACCTGTTTCTGGAGTTTCTCAGGCAGCGCGCCGGATGAAGCGCGGCTAACTTTATAAAAACACGACTTTTTACAAGGTCGTGTTTTTTTATACCCAAATTCAGACGAAGGAGGTATCGAATTGCCCGGAAATCAGATCCCTTGCACGGCAGACGACCTGTATTGCCTGCTGTGTCGCTACCGTATCCCACCCTAGTATGCAAATCAAAACACAAAGGAGCTGTTTCTATGTACGAAACATATCAGAATCATCCCAAGCAGGCCAAGGGCAACATTCGTGTTGTGCTTGCCGTCGTATTTCTCGCCTGTGCCATCGGCGCGGGCATCTTTCTTATCACCCGTCTGGTCAGCAAACCGCTGACCAAGGAAGAAGCACGCGCCAAAGCGGGCATTGTCTATGATTCCGCTGCCGTGGAGGGCGGTTGGGATAACCTTTCGCCGGAGGAAATCGCAGAAAAACTCAATGAAAAGGTCGCAGAGGGCATGATTAACATTTCGGCCAACACTGCCCCAATCTTTGAGGACGGTTCTTCGGAGGGAAACTTGATGCTCGTAAACGAGAGCATCAATAATTATCCACAAAAGGTCCAGATTGTCCGCAATGACACGGGCGAACAGATTTACGAATCCGGCGCTATCGCCGTCGGCAGCAAAATCGAACGCGCGAAGCTGGATGTTGTTCTCCCCGCTGGTACATACGAATGTACCGCGTATTTTCACAACTTGGACCCCGAAACCGGCGATATTATCGGCACGGCCGGGGCAATCATCAACATTACCATCAAAAACTGATTATCAAAAA
>OIWS01000957.1_pt1 | contig 32549 bp, 31 predicted proteins | sample 1587611 | NCBI WGS metagenome assembly OIWS01 (sample SAMEA3888919, study PRJEB22519) | human gut metagenome | biome: human gut; feature: human-associated habitat; material: faeces | place: Denmark | collected 2010 | reverse complement strand
CCCGCCGGTTTTTTTGCAGCAACGGCGGGTTTTTATTGCCGGGCGACGGATTATTTCATCGGCATCATGCTCAAACCGTGTAACGGTTCGTTTTCTGACATCATCCGTTTGACTTGCATCGTACGTGAGACGGAGTTGCTTTGTCGGCCGACCGTCAAGCCTCTTCTTACCAAGTACGACTTCGAAAAATCGGTCTAAAAGTTTTGTGCCGCCATCAACGAAGCCTGCGACCCGGTTTCCTAACACTCCGAGATGAACCGCGGCCCATAGCACAAACGAATGCGCCTGATGCAGACGGTACAACTAAAAGTTACCCCTAGAAAAGTACGGGATTGCACCTTTCGGGACTGCGGCAGACTGTGCCCCGTTTCTGTCGACTTGAGTCGGCAGACCGGTATTTATAACAGTCTGGAGCTTCTTTATGACCACTCTCAGCGCCTATGCGCTCAATTTCCGGGGTCGACTTTTCCCTCCTCTTATCTCCGGCGGCATGGGCACCAACATCTCCACCGACCGTCTGGCGCTTGCCATTGAAAAGATCGGCGGCATTGCTCACGTGTCCGATGCGGAGTTGCCGGACGTCTGCGACCGACTTTTCGGTACGCGCTTCACGGCGGGCAAGGCAAAGCGCTTTCAGGCCCTGCGTACGAATTCGGTGAAGACGGAAGAGACGTTTGACCTCGGTGCCGTTCGCGAAGCGACGTTGCGCTACGTGGGCAGCCTTATGGAACGAGCGACGGGCAAGGGACTGCTTCTCATCAACTGCATGGAAAAGCTCACGATGAATGCCGGACTTGAAACACTGAAGATCCGACTCAATGCGGCGTTGGATGCCGGCATCGGCGGCATCACGCTTGCGGCAGGCCTGCATCTTTCAAGCTTCCGGCTCATGCAGGAGAATAAGCGCTTTCACGACGCTCTTCTCGGCATCATTGTTTCTTCCCACCGAGCGCTGAACCTTTTTCTGCGAAAGAGCGAATCGACGGGACGGCTTCCGGACTACATCGTGGTCGAGGGACCGCTTGCGGGCGGGCATTTGGGGTTCGGCATGGACTGGGCACTGCATTCACTGCCCGCCATCGTGCGCCAAGTGAAGGCTTATCTCGCGGAAAAAGGGTTGTCGATTCCGGTCATCGCCGCAGGCGGCATCTTCACGGGAACGGAAGCCGTGAAAATGATCGAAGAGAACGGCGCCGACGGCATTCAGGCGGCGACACGCTTTGCCGTGGCACAAGAAAGCGGCCTCTCGCAGGCCGGAAAGACGGCCTTTTTCAACGCCCGACCGGAAGACATCGTGGTGAACAGCTTCTCTCCGACGGGCTACCCCATGCGAATGCTGAGGTCATCGCCGGCACTTGCGCAGGCGGTTCGCCCGAACTGCGAGGCCTACGGTTACCTGCTCAATCACGGCGACTGCCCGTACCTCAAAGAATGGCGGGAGCGCGAGGCGGCGATTGAACGGGGGGAACTCTCGGCCGAAACCGCGCCCTGCATGACGCACGGATGCCTGTGCACTCACATGAGAAACTACAAGGTGTGGACCTGCGGCGCGAATGCCTCACGGCTCCGTGAAACGAGTGTGCAGCGCGAGGACGGCTCCTGGATCGAGCCCACCGCCGTCGAAGTCTATGAAGATTACCTTTATTCCGAAGGCGGCAGGGTGGCGCTGCCTCGGGAAGCGGAGATCTACCTTCAGAATCGGGAAAAAGCACTCGCTTTGAATGCGCCGGTCGAGACTTTTTAGAAAAACAAGGGGGTGTTGCCCCTCGTCAGCGGACGACTTTATCAACACCCCTCCTATATCTGAGAAAACGGCAGACTTCGGTCGGAAGGCCTAAGGCAAAGGGCTTAAGCAGACGCCGCTGCTTTGCGATAGGGTAGCGGACAGGCTGTCGGTGTAAGAGCGGCGGCCCGAATAACGGAGGCCTTATGGCATTTAACAATATGTTCTACTACCTTTTCCTCTGCCTCTTCTTTTTCGGCATCGGGGAATTTTTGGGGGTGCTCACCAAAGCCCGTCTGTCGGCGGTGTTCGTGAGCCTGATGTTGTTCTTGGTCTGCTTTATGACGGGCGTCATTCCGCCCGACATCATCGCGCAGGCGAAGTTGGACGGTATCGGTAAGTGGGCGGTGATCTTCATCGTCTTCTCGATGGGTACCACCATCAATCTGAAAGAATTCATCGAACAGTGGCGTACCCTCACGACAGCTGTTTTGGCCATGGCCTTTGTGATGCTCTCCGGCGTCGTTCTCATTCCCTTGGTGGGCTACAACGAAGCGATTGTGTCAATCCCGATCATCAACGGCGGTATCGTGGCCACCCAGATCATGACGAATTCGGCGATGGAACACGGCTTTACGATGGCCGCAGCCCTGGGGACGATCGTCTTTGCCGTGCAGAAATTCGTGGGAACGCCCTTTGCGTCGCACTATGGCCTGAAGGAAGCCCGCATGCTCGTCGAGGAATACCGCAAGACGGGGACGGTGCCGCCGGAATACGGTGCGAAGCCCAAGGCCGTGAAGGCCGAAGGCGAAAAGAAACTGCTCTTTTGGGAACTGCACAAGAATTTCTACGGCAACTTCACTTGCCTGACGATTACCGGGCTCTTTTGCTGGATGGCGTTCGTCTTAGGTAAGAACACCGGCATCGCCGCGTCGATCTGGGCTCTTATTTTGGGGTGTGTCGCGGGCTGCACCGGCATGTTGCCGAAGAACATTCTGAAGCACGCTAATTCCGCCGGTATCTTCAACGCGGCCTGCTTTGCGACGATCATTCCCTCGTTAGCCCGCATTACCCCCTCGGATTTGGTGCATTTGGGCATCGCAACGGCGATCCTCTTTGTCGTGGTGCTCGTGACGCTGTACCTCTTTTTCTACGTACTCCCCTTCTGGAAGATCTTGGGTTCGAAGAACGTGGCAATGGGCGTTGCAGTCTGCCAGCTTCTGGGGTTCCCGGCGACCTACCTTATCGTGAACGAAGTCGCGCAGGCCGTGGGGCAGACCGAAGAAGAACGCAGGATTATTTCGGATCGACTGATGCCCAAGTACTTGGTTGCCGGGTTTACGACGGTGACGTCCTTGTCCGTGATTGCGGCCGGTATCTTTGAAAAATTCCTCTAAGGTAAATAACGATGTTGACGTTTAATCCTCAGTACTATCCCTACAGTTCCCGCCGCAGCGTCGTTTACGCCGCCAACGGCATGTGCTGCGCCGGCAACCCGACCGTCACTTCGATCGGTCTGCAGACGATGTTAAAGGGCGGCAACGCCATTGACGCGGCGGTCGCGATGGCCGCGGCGCAGCCCGTCGTCGAACCCACGGGCAACGGCATCGGCGCCGACGCCTTTGCGATCATTTGGCACAAGGGCAAGATCTACGGCATCAACGGCTCAGGCCCCGCGCCGAAAGCCTTGTCGGTCGCGGCTCTGAAGGAACGCGGCCACGACAAGATTCCGTCTTACGGTATTGAACCCATTGATGTGCCGGGGGCGCCTGCGACGTGGGCAGCGGTAAACGAACGGTTCGGCCGCCGCAGCCTCGCGGAAAACATGGAACTTGCGGCGCAGTACGCTGAAAACGGTTACCCGGTTTCGCCCATGATGAGTTATCTCTGGAACGAAGCTTACGGGGTCTACACGAAGGAACGTGAAACGAAGCCTGAAATGCAGGGGTTCTTCGACGTCTTCTGCCCGAACGGCCGTCCGCTGCAGCCCGGCGAAATCTTTAAGGCGCCGCAGCTGGCGAAGACCCTGCGCGAAATCGGCCGCACCAACGCCGAAAGCTTCTACCGCGGCGAACTCGCCGCCCGCATCGGCGATTTCTTCAAGAAGTACAACGGTTTCCTTACCGCGGACGACTTGGCGGCCTTTAAGCCCGAATGGGTTGATCCGATTTCCGTCAACTACCGCGGCTACGACGTGTGGGAAATTCCGCCCAACGGTCACGGCATCACGGTGCTGATGGCTCTCAAGATCATGGCGGGCTTTGAAATGCGCGGCCACGAAGACATCGAAACCGTGCACCGTCAGATCGAAGCGATGAAGCTCGCGATGAAGGACACGGCCGAATATGTGACGGAACCGAGCTTCATGAAGGTCACCGCCGAAGAACTTCTGAGCGATCGGTATGCTGCCGACCGCCGCGCCCTCATCACCGATACGGCGATGGATCCGCAGGCGGGCGATCCCCGTTATCACTCCACGATTTACTTCTGCACGGCGGATAACGAAGGCAACATGGTGTCGTGGATTCAAAGTAACTTCCGCGGCTTCGGTTCCGGTGTGGTGATGCCCGATACCGGCATCTCCTTTAACGACCGCGCGGAAAACTTCCGCTTTGATGAAAATCACGCCAATGCCCTCTTGGGCGGCAAGCGTCCCTACCACACGATTATCCCGGCCTTCCTCTCGAAGGACGGCGAAGCCGTGGGGCCCTTCGGCATCATGGGCGGCTTCATGCAGCCGCAGGCGCATATGCAGGTCGTGCAGAACTTGGTCGACTACGGCATGAATCCGCAGCAGGCCTTGGACGCCCCGCGCTGGCAGTGGATCGGCGGCAAGAAGGTCGAAATGGAACAGGAATGGTCCAACGCGATCGTGAACCGGCTCCTCGCGAAGGGGCACCAGATGCTCGTGCAGCCCAACCCCTACCACATGGGTCGCGGTCAGATGATTCTCCGTATGCCCAACGGCGCACTCTGCGGCGGTACTGAAAAGCGCACCGACGGCCAGATCATGTGCTACTGATCGGCATCGGTCCGTGACACGGCGGCGCCTTCGGGCGCCGAAACGAAACACCCCGGCGGGTTTGACCTGTCGGGGTGTTTCAGTTGTCGCAGGTTTGCGCTGATGTTTCCATCAACTAAAAAAGGCGTCCCTTCGCAAGGAAAGGACGCCCAAATGAGACGGAAGACCCGTCTGCCGGACGTGATTGAAACGCCGGCAGAGACGGGGATGCCTTTATGCCTTCAGTGCATTTAAGGCCGAACCCGCCTTAAACCAGGTGAGTTGCTTGGCGTTGTAGGAATGCTGTGCTTCAAAGCGTTCCTTCTTGCCGTTTTCGTGCGTGAGCTCAATCGTCACGGTCTTCCCCGGTGCGATGGAAGCGAGGTTAAGCACCGAGATGCGGTCCTTTTCCTGGATTCGGTCGTAGTCAGAGGGGTTGACGAAGGTGAGCGCCAAGACGCCCTGTTTTTTAAGGTTCGACTCGTGAATACGAGCGAGGCTCTTTGCGAGCACTACGCGCACTCCGAGATAACGCGGTTCCATGGCGGCGTGTTCGCGGCTGGAGCCTTCCCCGTAGTTGTCGTCGCCTACGATCACGGAACTCACGTTGTGGTTCTTGTAGTAACGGGCGACTTTCGCGGGGGTGTCGTAGGACTTCGTTTCCACGTTCCAGACGCTCCCCGTTACGCCGTTGAAGGCGTTGACGGCGCGCTCCAACAGATTGTCCGAAATCCGGTCGATGTTGCCGCGGTACGCGAGCCACTTGCCCCCCGGAGAGATGTGGTCCGTGGTGCACTTACCCTTGGCCTTGATGAGAAGCGGCAGTTCGACGAAGTCTTTGCCGTCCCAGGCGGGGAAGGGTTCGAGCAACCGGATGCGTTCGGCGTTGGGGCTTACCTTGATTTCGATCTTTTCATAGGTCGGAAGGATGCAGCCTTTCACTTCCTTCACAAAGCCCTTCTTCGGCAGCTCTTCGCCCTTCGGGGCTTTGAGCTGATAGTTGGTACCGTCGGCCGCCTTAAAGGTGCCCTTTAAGGGATTGAAGGTGAGATCGCCCGCAATCGCCATCGCCATCACGATTTCGGGCGAGGCGAGGAAGGCATTCGTCTTCTTGCTGCCGTCGTTGCGGCCGGCGAAGTTGCGGTTGAAGGATTCGATGATGGCGTTCGGTTTCGTGGAATCCCCGATCGTGCGCTTCCACTGACCGATGCAGGGACCGCAGGCGTCGGCGAGTACCGTGGCGTTCAGCTTTTCAAAGTACTGGAGAACACCGTCGCGCTTGAGAGTTTCATAAATCCGGACGCTCCCCGGCACCACGAGGAGCGGGGTCTTGAATTCAATGCCTTTTTCGACGATCTGTTTGGCGACTGAAGCCGCACGCGTAATGTCTTCGTAGGATGAATTCGTGCAGGAACCGATCAGAGCCACTTCAAGCTGCGTGGGGAAGCCCTTTTCCTTGGCAATCTTCGCAACGTCGGACAAAGGCATCATGGCGTCCGGAGACATCGGGCCGTTGATGGCGGGTTCCACCTGAGAAAGGTTGATTTCGATCACGCGGTCGTAGTACTTCTCGGGGTGAGCGAGCACTTCCTTATCGGCAGCGAGATCCTTCTTGACGCCGTCGGCGAGTTTTGCGACCGCAGCGCGCCCCGTGGCGGTGAGGTAGCGCTTCATCGCGTCGTCATAGGGGAAGACGGTCGTCGTCGCGCCCACTTCTGCGCCCATGTTGCCGATCGTCGCCTTACCCGTGGCGGACAAGGTCTTGCAGCCGTCGCCGAAGTATTCGATGACGCAGTTCGTACCGCCCTTGGTGGAGAGGATGCCGGCGACTTTGAGAATCACGTCTTTAGGAGACGCCCAGCCCTTTAATTTCCCGGTGAGCTTGATGCCGATGATCTTCGGCATTTTGAGTTCCCATTCCATGCCCATCAACGCGTCGCAGAGGTCGGCGCCGCCCGCGCCGATCGCGAGCATCCCGAGACCGCAGGCCGTGGGGGTGTGCGAGTCGGTGACGAGCATCATGCCGCCCGGGAAGTCGTAGTTCTCAAGGAAGATCTGGTGGCAGATGCCGGCGCCGGCGGGCCAGAAGTCAAAGCCGTAGCGGCGGCTGACGTCCCGCAGGAACGTGTAGGTTTCGTAGTTGTTTTTATCGGCGACCTTGAGGTCAGGAATGGCGCCGGCGTTTGCCTGCACCAAGTGGTCGCAGACGAGGGCCGCGGGAAGGGCGATCCGTTCCTTTTTTGAGGCGAGAAATTGAATGATCGCCATCGGGCCGCCGATGTCGTGGGTACCGGCGCGGTCAGGTTTCAATTCCACGTAGTCCGCACCGCGCTTGAAGTCCCGAAGGTCTTCGGGATGATAAAGGTGCGCAAACAGGATCTTTTCAGTGAGGGTCAAGGGGTGCTTGATCGCAGCGCGCACGGCCTTCATGCGCTTGGGGTAGTTCGCATAGAAGGCCTTGATCATGTCGAAGTCGCGGATAGCAGCGGTTGCGGCGGCGGGAGCAGCTTCGATTTCGGCGGCACCCATGGGCATCATCGACACGGCGGCAGCGGCGCCTGCGCCCTGAATGAGGGTGCGGCGGGAAACGGTGGTTCCGTTCATTTTTTCGTCTCTCCTGTGAGAATGTTCTTTTCGGTGCCGCAGCCCGCGGGGCCTGGCGCCGACAGGGACGAATTATTCGGCGGTGTGCCCGCTAAGTAGTCGAGACAAAAGTCAAAGAAAGCGCAATGAGGGGTAGGGGCGGAAAACGGGGACACCGGCGATTTTTTGCGTGGGAACAAAAGACTTTGACAATTCTCGGAGTGGTGAGTACAATGCTGCGTTTTCGCATCCTTGCCGCACCGATACGACGCTCGGGCGGCTTATTTCCGCAAGGAGGAATCAATGCGTCATTACGAATTGTGCGTCATCGTGCACCCGGATCAGTCCGAACAGGTTCCCGCGATGATCGAACGCTACAAGGCTCTCGTGCTCGAACAGGGCGGTAAGATTCACCGCATCGAAGACTGGGGCCGTCGTCAACTCGCTTACCCGATCGCCAAGCTCGTGAAGGCTCACTATGTTCTCATGAACATCGAATGCACGAGCGAAACCCTGGCCGAAATCGAAAACGGGTTCCGTTTCAACGACGCCATCCTGCGTCACCTCACCGTCAAGATGAAGAAGGCCGAAACCGCCCCCTCCGTCATGATGAAGTCGGTGGAAAAGGACGAAGCCCGCAAGGCTGCCGCTGCTGAAGCTGCTGCCCGCGAAGCGGCTGAAGAAGCCACGGCGTCCGAAGAAGCGTAATCAGGCGCTTTTTGGTGAACCGCGCTTTAAGTGACCGAAAATAAGGAGACGATGAATCAGCCCGGCGTCAATCAGTTGACGATGACCGGGATGATTGCCGAAGCAAAGGATTTGCGCTACACCCCCGGCGGCATCGCCGTTTGGGAAGGGATGCTTCACCACACGTCAAACGTGTATGAAGCGGGCGCTCTGAGGCGGCTTGAATATGATGTTCCCGCCATCGCCTTTGCCGATACGGCGCTGCAGCTCGTGAAGATTCCCGTAGGCAGCTCCGTCAGGTTCGTCGGATTTATCGCCCCCCGCTCGGTAAGAACACAGCGACTCGTGGTTCACATAACGGAATTCAAAGATATTTAGGAGTTGAAAAATGGCATTTGGTGCTAAAGGTAAGGGCAAGCCCCGCCGCACTAACCAGCAGAGCGCTCTCTTCAAGCGCAAGAAGTTCTGCCGCTTCACGGCTGAACACGTCGAACAGATCGACTACAAGGACATCGATACGCTGCGCGATTTCATCCAGGAAAACGGCAAGATCATGCCGGCCCGTCTGACCGGGACGAAGGCGCACTATCAGCGTCAGCTCGACACCGCGATCAAGCGCGCCCGCTTCCTCGCTCTGTTGCCCTACACCGATAACCAGGGGACGCGTTAATCATGCAGGTCATTCTTCTCGAAAAAATCAATCACCTCGGTGAACTCGGCGCTGTCGTTAAGGTTAAGGACGGCTACGCTCGTAACTTCCTGATCCCTCAGGGCCACGCCAAGCGTGCGACGAAGGCGGCCATCGCTGAATTCGAAGCCCGTCGTGCCGAACTCGAAAAGGCTCAGGCCGAACGCATCGCTGCCGCGGAAGAACTCGCCGGCAAGATCAACGGTCAGACGGTCACCATCGCCAGCAAGGCCGGTGTTGACGGCCGTCTGTTCGGTTCCGTGACGAACGCCGACATTGCCGAAGCGCTTGACAAGCTCGGCTTCCAGATCAAGAAGAGCCAGGTTCGTACCCCGCTCGGTGCGATCAAGTCCTTGGGCGACTACACGATCACCATCGGCCTCATGACCGACATCACCGCCGACGTGACGGTGCAGGTCGTGGCCGAAGAGTAATCTCGGCGCCTCTCTGAGACGTCTTCTTGTGTCAACGGGGAGACGGCTCGCGAAAAACCGATTCGAAGTTAGGAAGGGATTCCTGAACTTCGGGTCGGTTTTTTTTCGTATCAGTACCTATTGAACGTGATTATTGAACGGCCGGGCAGTCTGCAATGGTACAAAGTCCGAGTTCTTTTCGAATTTGCGGCGAAGGTCTCTGCAGCAGGCCCTCAAAAAGTGAGGCCGGCACGCCATAGAATTCCGGCTTGTTGCGGTTGAGACTAGCCATCGGCAGGCTCTCTCCGGCTAAGGCGGTTTCCTCGCAAAAAGCAAGTCGAAATTCTGTACCTGTTTTCAGATTTGTGGGACAATCTGACCTCTTCTTTACTGAGTCTTTTTTCATTACGATTTCATGGATGACATCAAAGTAGTGGAGCCGGGGGATCTGCCGCCCGCGGACGTCATTGACCCCGTGAGTGAACCGGACGATACGGCAGCCGTTTCCGAAGCGGATTTGGCCGACGTCGTTATTCCGACCGACGTGCCGGCGCATGAAGAACCGGTCGCGGCCTCCGTGCCGATGACGGGCGCTTCGTTTGACCGACCGAGAGAGACGGCAGCAGCGTCTGAAGACGTGGCGTCCATCCGGCGTCCCCCCCAGTCGATTGAAAGCGAACAGGCCGTGTTGGGCGGTTTGCTTTTGGACAACAACGCCTTTGACCAGGTGGCGGACGTCATCGGGCCGGATGATTTTTATCGACGGGACCATCGCCTTATCTTCGAAAAGATTCAGGCAATGTGTATCGAAGGGCAGCCCGCGGACGTGGTGACCGTCTACGGGGCGCTTCAGGCCGAAGGCAAGGCGCAGGAAGTGGGGGGGCTGCAGTATTTGAACAGTCTCGCGACCGGGACGCCGTCGGCCGCCAACATCCGACGTTACTCTGAAATCGTGCGTGATCGCTCGATTCTGCGACAGTTGGTGACGGCAGGCGACACGATTTCAACGACGGCTTTGGCGCCTCAGACGGAAAACATTTCGCAGCTTCTCGATCAGGCACAGCAGTTGGTCTTTGCAATCGACGAAAAGTCCAACAAAGGCAAAAAGGGTTTCCGTCCCTTAAACGAACTCGCGGCCAACGTGACGCGGGAACTGCAGGCGCTTTATCAGGAAAAGAGCCGCGAAGACGTTACCGGGTTGTCCACGGGGTTTATTCAATTGGACCGTATGACGTCGGGCCTGCAAAAAGGCGACCTCATCATCGTGGCCGGGCGCCCATCCATGGGCAAAACGTCGTTTGCCATGAACATTGCCGAATACGCCGGTATGTCGCTCAAAATGCCGGTCGCGGTCTTTTCGATGGAAATGACGTCTGAGCAGCTGGCCAAGCGTCTCATCAGTTCCGTGGGTCGCATTGACGCACAGAAGATGCGTAAGGCGCGCTTTGAAGACAGCGACTGGCAGCACTACACGGAAGTCGTGGCGCGGATGAATAAGCTGCCCTTCTATATTGATGACACCCAGGGGCTCACCGTGAACGAAGTCCGAGCCCGCGCGCGGCGTTTGGCCAAAAACACGGGGCCGCTTTCGTTGATCGTGGTGGATTACCTGCAGCTGATGTCGGGGTCGGCGCGCTTTGCGGGGACGGACAACCGTGCGGCGGAAATTGCGGAAATTTCCCGGGGACTGAAGGGCCTGGCCAAAGAAATGAACGTTCCGGTGATTGCGCTCTCGCAGTTGAACCGAGGCGTGGACGCCCGCACCGACCGACGTCCGGTGATGAGTGACCTGCGTGAATCCGGCGCTATCGAACAGGATGCCGATATGATTCTTTTCATCTACCGCGATGAGGTCTATCACAAAGATACGCCGGATAAAGCGGTGGCGGAAATCATTATCGGCAAACAGCGTAACGGTCCCACGGGGACGGTGAGAATGCGTTTTGACGGGCAGTTCACGCGCTTTGACAACCTGGCCGAAGACGTGAGTCTGCCGCCGGAGATGCAGCAGTAAGAGGGCAACAATGGAATTTCTTACTTCGATTAACTGGGTGGATTTTTTCCTCTGGTGCCTCGTCGTCGTTTTGATCGGCGTCGGTATTGCGGGAACGATTATTCCGGCGCTCCCCGGCCACCCCATGATTTTTGCAGGCGGATGGCTTGCGGCCTGGATCGGACACTACGAATCGATCGGCTGGGTGACGTTGACGGTTCTTGGGATTCTCACCGCCGTGGGGTTTGCCGTGGACTGGGTTTCTCAGACGATGGGTGCAAAAAAAGCGGGGGCCACGAAGTACGGTACTGCGGGCGCCTTGATCGGGACGATCGCCGGGCTTTTCATGGGGATCTTCGGCATTCTCTTTATGCCGCTGATCGGGGCCTTCATCGGGGAATTCATTGCTCAGAAAAACCTCAAAATTGCCACGAATGTCGGTTGGGCCACGTGGGTCGGCATGATGGTGGGAGCGGCTCTGAAAGTCGCCATCGCCTTCATGATGACGGGGATCATCGTGTTCATGCTCCTCGTGTGACGGCGGACTGTTGCCTCAAAAACGCTCGGTGCTTTTTTTGGTGTCGGGCGTTTTTTTGTGCCGATAAATGTGCAGAAAACTGCACTCTTTGCGTTTTTAAGATGAATAGTGCACAATAGTTCACATTGAGGAGGCCGTGATGAAACACGAAATCGATGACGGTTGGATGGTGAAAATGTTGGGGATGCCCGTGCTCGACATGAAGACGGTGGGAGCCGCGGTGCGGCGTCGGCGCAAGTCGCTCGGACATTCGTTGGATACCATTGCTGAGTACTGCGGAGTGAGCCGGCGCACGCTCATCAAGTTGGAGCAGGGCGCGGACGTCCGGTTTTCGACGCTGACGGCCGTCATGGCGACGCTGGGGATGACGCTTGATTTTTCCGAGACGACGAAGGCTGTGCTCCGGAAAGATGCTGCCGCTGTGAAGGAGTCGGACGATGACTGGTACTGACCTCACTTGTCACGTCATGATCGGAAATCAGTCGGTCGGTATCATTCAGACCGATCGTGAGACTGCGATGCTCACATATGATGACGATTGGAAGAGCGTCGGGTTTCCGTTGTCTCCGTCTCTGCCGTTGGACGGTTCCGCAGAGAGCGGGGCAGTGTTTGCTTTCGTTGAAAATATGCTGCCCGAAGGGGAGGCACTGGAACAACTTGTGTTGCTGAGTCAAATTCCGCGGCGCGACGTACTGCGGTTGGCGATGGCGTTGTCGGTGAGAAACGATTTGCCGGGCGCGGTTCGTTTGGTTGACGGGGGGAGCCGGCCTTCAGCGATGAAAGATGCTTTTCGTCCTATTACGGAAGCGGAAATTCTTGAACGACTGAAGTCGCCGGATATTTTGCCGTTGACTGTGTGGGACGGGACACCGAGGTTGTCGGTGGCAGGCGTACAGACGAAACTCAATGTACTTAAGATCGGTGATGCCTATGGGTTGGCGGAAGGTGAAAATCTCGCCTCCGACCGGCTGCTCAAATTTGAGAAACTGTCGGTGAAGCATCTCGTACTCAACGAATACCTGACGATGCTGTTGGCAGCGGGGTTGGGCCACTCAGTGGCCGAGGTCCGCCTTCTGCGGCTGGGAGACTTCCTTGGAAGTGCTTCGCTTTGACCGAAAAGTGACGACAGAAAAAGGACAACTTCTTGTCAAGCGGCGTCATGTGATCGACGGGTGCCAAGCTTTGGGGAAAACTTCAATCCTCAAATATGAATGTCCGTTTGGTCGCGGCGTGGCATTGGGCATTAATTTTGAAATGTTGTTCGGTCTTTGTCGTGCCGCTGAAGATCGAGTTGGAGCGGCGGTGACGCTTCTGGATTGGCGGCTGTTCAATCTCATTGTCGGCAATACGGATGCCCACGGGAAAAACATGAGCTTTTTCGTGCGTCGGGCGGGACTCACGCCGGCGCCGTGGTACGACCTGGTGAGCGTAGCAATGATTCCCGGAGTCGATCATGCCCTTGCGATGGGTGTGGACGGAGAATACGACGACGAGAAAGTCCATGCGCTGCAGCTGCTGTATGAAGCGGACGCCATCGGCGTTCCGAAGACTTGGGTCGCACAGCGGTTGGCGGCGATGTTGGCCTCTCTGGAAAAAACACTGCCGGCCGTGACGGCCGTTGCAGAGAAAGAGGCACTGACGGATGAGGAGAGGCGGTTCGTATGGCAGTATGCAGCTTTTATCCGACAGCGGCTCGCTCGGTGGCAGGCCGAGGCGAAACTTGTGCCGGAATTGCTGAAGGAGGAGAGTCTTTTTTGAGGAAAAGGCACGGGAGAAAGGAATGCAGATGGTCTGACGGTTAGGTTTTCCCTAGAGGGCCGAGAGGTCACCCTGTGTACCGGGGAGCCACTCTGCTCTTTAAGCCATCATTTGATGGCACAGCCCTCGGGGATTTTCTTAGCCGAAGTTTTCTCATTTGAGGCAGGACTTTGGATGTTGCTCTTTGTACACTCGCTTTGTCTTTGAAAAACAAAGTACCGCCGTCGAGAAAGACGGTTTGGCGTACGAAGAGAGGAAGATATGGAACACACGATTTCCCGCCGCGGTTTCCTGCGCACCGGGTTTGCGGGCGGTGCGGCGGTGGCTGCTGCAGCCGCGTCTGGTTCGGCGCTTGCTGCTGACCTGTACCGTCCCGGCACGTATTCGGCGAAGGCCCCCGGCATCGGCGGCGACGTCATCGTGACGATGACGTTCGGTAAGAACAAGATCACGGATGTGGTGATTGATGCCGGTAAAGAAACCCCGGGGATCGGCCAGGCGGCAGCCCCCATGTTAAAGAAGCTCATTCTCGCCAAACAGTCTGCAAAGATTGATGTGGTGACGGGGGCTTCCATCACCTCGAACGCCGTCGTAAAGGCGGCCGCCAAGTGCATCGCGCAGGCCAAGGGCGAAATCCCGGTGGAGCAGGTGACGACGAAGGCCGCCGAAGCGAAGAAAGACGGCGATTGGCTCGGCAAAGCCCCTGAAATTGCGGAAAAGGACATCAAGTCCACCGTGACCACCGACATCGTGGTCGTCGGGTGCGGCACGGGCGGCATGTTTGCCGTAGCGGCTGCGGCGGAAGCAGGCGGCAAGGTGATCGGCATCGACCGCTATCCCGTGGGTACCGGCATTCGCGAGGACTTGGGCGCGATCGACTCCCGCTATCAGAAGAAGTGGGGCACGAAGATTGATAAGTTCGAATACATCGCGATGGCGACGCAGTACGCGGGCGGACACCTCAGTCAGGAACTCGTGAAGCTCTTCTGTGACGAATCCGGTGCGACGATCGATTGGTTGGGCGACCGCTGCGAGGAACGCGGCGTGGAACTGTGGCACGAATCCGGCGACGAAAACGACGATGCGCGCTACAAGCACTTCCCCACCGGGCATTCGCCGCGGCTCCCGAAGGATAAGAACGGCCGGATCACGATGCGCTTAAACGAAATCGTGCACGATTACGCCGTGAAAAAGGGCGCCCGCTTTGACTACTCCACCCGCATGGTGAAATTGGAAAAGAACGCCAAGGGCCGTGTGACGGGGCTGATCGCTCAGAACGCCGACGGTGATTACGTGCGTTACGAGGCGAAAAAGGGCGTGGTGGTCGCCACCGGCGGCTACGCCCGCGACTACGACATGGTGGAAGCCCTGCAGCCCTGGAATCTGCGGATCGTAGGGACGACGAGCGCCATGCCCGGGGCGACGGGGGACGGTATCCGTGCCTGTCTCTGGGTGGGGGCGAAGATGGACGAAACGCACTCCATGATGATGTTTGACCGCTGCGCGATTCACCCGAATCAGATACCGGGCCGTGAAACGATTGAATCCGGTGAGAACCGTATTTTCTGGATGGCTTCCCAGCCGTGGTTGAAGGTGAATAAGGACGGCAAGCGGTTCATGAACGAATCGGGTACCTACGAAAACATCCTTCACGCCGACGAATATCAGAAGGATCACGCGCACTACACCCTCTTTGACAGCAACTGGGTGAAGTACGCCGAACAATTCAAGATGCACGGCTGCTCGCGTTTGTTCCCGTTTGCCAACGGCGCCGACCCCAACATCCCCTGGCAGGTGATTCAGAACAAGCACATGCCGGACTTGATCGAACACGGTTTCCTCGTGAAGGCCGATACGATCGAAGAACTCGCGAAGAAACTGGGGCTCCCCGTCGCGCAGTTGAAGGCCACCGTGGCGCGCCACAACGAACTCTACCGGAAGGGCGAAGACGTCGATTTCGGTAAGGAAAAGCACCGCTTGTCCGCGATCGATAAGCCGCCCTTCTACGGTGCGAAGACGACGGGGCGCGTTCTCTGCACGATGGACGGCATTCAGATCGACACCAACATGAACGCCATTGATACGGAAGGCAATCCCATCCCGGGGCTCTACGTCGTGGGGAACGACTCGGGCTGCTATTTCGCCAACGAATACCCGAATCTCTCCACCGGCATGGCCTGCGGCCGTACGGTAACGTTCGGGCGTCACGTGGGGCAGTACCTTGCTAAGATGAAGGCATAATCGAAGTCGCTTTCCGGTGACGAAAAAGACGGCGGTCCGTGAAGAGCGGATGCGCCGTCTTTTGGTAGGGAGAAAAAAGCCCCGCGGCTATCGAACCCGCGGGGCTGCATCGGATACCAACCTCAATTTCAGAGAACGTCGGTCGCGTAGTCCGCCAAGCGGCTTCTTTCGCCGCGCGCCAAGGTGATGTGCCCGGCGTGCTTCCACCCCTTAAAGCGATCCACGACGTAGGTGAGGCCCGATGAACCTTCCGTGAGGTAGGGCGTATCAATCTGCGCGATGTTGCCGAGGCAGACAATTTTGGAGCCGGGCCCCGCACGGGTAATGAGGGTCTTCATTTGTTTGGGCGAGAGGTTCTGCGCCTCGTCGATGATGACGAGCTTATTTAAGAATGTGCGGCCGCGCATGAAACTCATCGACTTCACTCGGATGCGGCTCTTGATGAGGTCGTTGGCGGCGTTTCTCGTCCAGTCGCTCGTACCGCGCTCCGATTTCTGCAGTACTTCGAGATTGTCTTCCAAAGCCCCCATCCAAGGCTGCATTTTTTCTTCTTCGGTACCAGGGAGAAACCCGATGTCTTCGCCCACGCTCACTGTGGCACGCGTGAAGATGATTTCGCTGAATTTGCGCGCGTCCAAGGTCTGCGTGAGGGCGGCGGCGAGCGTGAGGAGCGTTTTCCCCGTGCCCGCCTGTCCCAGAATCGTCACAAAGTCGATTTCAGGGTTCATCAAAAGAGTCAGCGCCATCGACTGCTCGAGGTTTCTCGCGCGCACGCCCCACACGGCGTTTTTGGGCTGCAGGTAGTCGGTGAGCGTCGCAAGCGTCACGAAGCCGTCCTCGACGCTTTCGACCTGCGCCACGAATTCTCCGTCTTCGCCCGAAACGAATTCGTTCACGTAGAGGGAAAGCGAGGGCTGCACCTTAAAGCGGTACCACGTGCGGCCGTCCGCCTGCCAACTCGTGAGCGTTTTGCCGATCGCTTCCCACGCCGCGGCGTCAATTACCGTGCGCCCGGTGTAGAGAATGTCGGTGTCGTCGATCGTCTTGTCGTTGAAGTAGTCTTCGGCTGCCATTCCCAAGGCCGTCGCCTTGATGCGCATGTTGATGTCTTTACTTACCAACACCACGGCTTTGTCGGGAAATTTGTCGGTGAGAGCCCGTACGCAGGCAAGAATCTGATTGTCGGCCTTGCCGGCGGGGAGCCCCGCGGGGAGGGGCGCCGTCAACGCTTCCGTTTCAAAGAAAAGCCGCCCGCGGGCTTCGGTGTTGCCGAGGGCGTTTAAATGAATGCCGTCTTTGACGGCGCCCTTTTCCGATTCGATCAACTGATCGATGCTGCGGGACACCTGACGCGCGTTGCGGGCAATGTCGCTTAACCCCGTCTTGTGGTTGTCGAGTTCTTCCAAAGTCATCATCGGCAGGAACACGTCGTGTTCTTCGAAACGGAAGATGCTCATCGGATCGTGCAGGAGGACGTTGGTGTCCAAAACGAAAAGACGCGGCTTGGTTTCGCTCGCTTCGTTGCGCGGGGAGCGCAGGCGGCTTGCTCCTAGTTTTTCCACGTCGCAGGATACGGGCGTCGTTTTGGGGGCGACGGTTTTTTTGACCGCCGTTTTCTTTACGGGCTTTTTGGCAGCCGCTGTGGTTTGAGGCGCGGCCGGCGTCATCGTCTTTTTCGGTTTGGCTGACTTCGCCGGTTGGGACGGTTTGGCGCTCGACGCCTTTTGGAGCGCGGCGGGTTTCACTCGGGCGCCGTACTCTTTCGCGGCGACGGTGTCGCCCAGCACTTTGGGTTCACTCGGAAGGGGCATGATGTTCACCTTCTATTTTTTGGAAAACGGGAAACTCAGCTCTTACGCACGAAGTTGCCCGGTTTTTCCCGGATGGCGCGGATGATGCCTTTGCAGACGGCCTGCGCGATCTTGTTCTGATGACTTTCGGTTCTCAAACGCCGTTCGTCGTCGGGGTTACTTAAAAAACCGGTTTCGATGAGAATCGACGGAATGCCGCGGGCTTTCAAAACCGCAAATTCGGCGTATTCGACGCTATCCTTGTGAAGCCGTTCGATTTTCTTCACTTCCTTTAAGACGGCGTCGCCGATTTCAATGCCGGTACGTTGTTTTGCTTCGGCCTGCAAGTCCACCAAAGCGTACTGTGCCTGCTTCGGAACGGCGGAAATATCGACGCCGCCGATTTCATCGGATTTGTTCTGACTTTGAGCGAGCCACCGGGCCTGCAGGGACGAGGCGCCGCCCGCGGACAACGTAAAGACTGACGCCCCGTAGGCCGTTTTCGACGTCCAGGCGTCGGCGTGGATGCTTATAAAGAGATGAGCGTTTTGATCGACCGCAACCTGGGCGCGTTTGTGCAGCTTCAGAAACCGGTCGTCCGAACGTGTCAAAATCGCCTTCATGCCGCGCGTGCGGTTGATCTGTGCGGCGAGTTTTTTGGCGATCGCCAAGACTACCGTTTTTTCGTAGGTCTTTTTGCGGCCGACGGCACCGGGGTCGGCGCCGCCGTGACCCGGGTCGATGATGACGCGGATGGTTTCCTCTCCGATGGTTTTATTCCTCGCAGCGGACGCGGTGTTTTTGCGCGACGTGCGCTCGGCCTGCTCGGCAATGACGGCGATAATGTCCGCCGAGTGTGCAAAGCGCACGCCGAAATTTTCGGTGCTGCTCCCCATCAAGGGGGCGGCAGAGATGTCGTGCTTGAGTTCCACGACGACGCGCAGGGTGTTCGCCTGAAACTGCCCCACGCGCACGCGGGACACGAATTTGTCGAGCTTCAGGGCCTGCGCGGATTTCTGAATGGCGGCCGTGAGCCGCACCCCCTCGATGTCGATTAAAAATCGGTGCGGCTCTTTGCCGCGCAAAAGGTGCGACGTGACTTTTTTGGCCGCGGGGCACGTCACCGTGAGGGTGGAGTAGTCCGTGCCGCGGTCGTATTCGAGCGTCAAAAGCCCGGCGGCAGCGACGGCCAAGTCCGAACCCGCCACAAAAGGAAACGCCACGGCGGCAGCAAGGAGCGTGCGGCGGTTGTTCATGACGCGAGATCCTTCAAAAGTAGGCTTCCGAATTCGGTGCGGGCGGCGATTTCCGCGGTGCGCGACAACGCATCGTTGAGCGTGAGGTTGATTTCCAGATCGGCTTCGGGGAGGTAAGGTTCGGCCTTTTCACTCCATTCGGAAAAGACGATCTGACCGGCGCCGAAGAGGTCTCGGAACCCTGCGTCCTCAAATTCCGTCGGTTCTTCAAAGCGGTAGAAATCAAAGTGGTGCAGGACGACGCCCGGGGCGACGTCATAGTCTTCGACCAATTCAAAGGTCGGGCTTTTGACGCGGCCCGTGAAATTAAGGGCGCGCAAAAACGCGCGGGTAAACGTCGTTTTTCCGGCACCGAGGTTGCCGTTTAAACGCAGATTGAAGCCGTCGGCGCGGACGGCGTCGACGTGCCTGAGTACGGCGTGCGCAAGTCGGGCGGCAAGCGCCGTGGTGGCGGTTTCATCCGCAAGCGTAAGAGTGTAGGAATTGTCAGCTGGCATGCGCGCAAGTATAGCCGCGGGAGTTGCGGAAATCGGCGGAAAACCGACGGATTTTGTTAAGGACGGTACGGGGACGGAAAACCGGCGGATACCTCCTTTGGTCTGTAAGACAAACGACCGAAGACAACGCCTGTCTTTTGGCGCAGAATGGCGCCCCTTCTGAGTTTCTTTTCGGATGACCGGGGGCGTCAATACGCCGCCGGTGAGATCGTTATGTCGGACAGTTTTGCCAAAGTTATCTCGTTTGTTGTTTTCGTCATTTTGGGGTGGGTTCTGCGCCGCTTCGGCATTTTGAAGGCAGAAACCTTTCATGCGATCAGCGGCCTCGTGCTTTATGTGACGCTTCCCTGCGTCATCGCCAGTAATTTGAACGGCGTCAAAATCGAAGGCGAAATGCTGCTCATTGCTTTCTTCGGTTTTGCCACGAACCTGTTGTTCTTTATTTACGCCGTGTTGCTCACGTGGCGTATGAAAGACCGTGATCGGCGCGACTTTATCCGCATGAATATGGGCGGCTACTCCTGCGGCCCCTTTGCCGTGCCGTATGTGCAGGCGTTCTATCCGACGACGGGGATCCTCGCAACCTGTGTGTTCGATGTGGGAAACGTCCTGATGAGCGGCGGCGGAACCTACGCCATTTTGTCCGGCACGCGTGAAAAAACGTCGTTCTTGGGCTCGCTCAAAATGATGGGGCAGAAACTCATCAAATCCGGGCCCTTGGTGAGTTTCACCTTCATGGTGGTGCTGGCGCTTTTGGGATTGAAACTTCCGGACGGCGTCATTACGGTGACGAAGGTGGGCGCAGCCGCCAACGGCATGCTCTGCATGATCATGATCGGCGAATCGATTGATCTTGCGATGAGCTGGGACAAATTCAAGATCGTGTCCCGCATCATCCTTTGCCGCCTGCTGCCCTGCATCGTCTTTGCGTGGTTTGCTTACAACTGCATGCCGGTCGAGGAAGAAATGAGAAAGGCCCTGGTGCTCACGTGTTTGGCGCCCATGCCGTCGATGAGTCTTATCTACACGGCACAGATGGGGTTGGATTTGGCGATGGCGGCGAACCTGAGTTCCCTTTGCGTGGCGGTGTCGGTAGCGGCGATTTCGATTGCGCTGATGATTATGTAGACGGTTTTCGTCAGCAGAAAAAGAGAAGGCGGTCTCCATCGGCGACGGGGGGCCGCCTTGTCGTAGGGGGGCAACGCACAAAAAAGGCAGCACACCTACGCCGGGCGGCTGCCTTTTTGTTAGCAAGGGAAGAAAAATTACTTCACGATGCAACCTGCTTCGCCTTCGGCGCGCGGCGTGATGCGGCCGATGGTGTAGACGGTTTCGCCTTCGGCTTCAAGCGCAGCCTTCGCCTTCTCGGCGTCTTCGGCGGCGACGATGACGGCCATGCCGATGCCGTTATTAAAGACACGGTGCATTTCGTGATCTTCGATGTTGCCCTTTTCTTGGAGCCAATCAAAGATCGCGGGACGCTTCCAGGAACCGGCGTCGATTTCGCACTTCACGGCATCCGGCAGTACGCGCGGAATATTTTCCACGAGACCGCCCCCGGTGATGTGCGCCATTCCTTTGATGGTCACTTTCTTCATGGCGGCGAGCACCTGCTTGACGTAGATGCGGGTGGGTTCCATCGCGCGGTCGGCGAGCGTGGCACCGTCAAAAGGCATGTTCCAGTCGGCGCCCGCGACTTCCACCACCTTGCGGATCAAGGAGAAACCGTTGGAGTGGGGGCCTGAAGACGCAAGCCCCAGCACCACGTCGCCCGGCTTAATGGACTTTCCGTCGATGATGTCGTCTTTTTCCACGATACCCACGGCAAAGCCCGCAAGGTCATATTCGCCCGCGGGGTACATTCCCGGCATTTCCGCCGTTTCGCCGCCGATCAAGGCGCAACCCGCGAGTTCGCAGCCGTGGGCGATGCCCTTGACGACGCGTTCGGCCGTCGCAACGTCCAACTTGCCGCAACCGAAGTAGTCGAGGAAAAAGACGGATTTGGCGCCCTGAACGAGAATGTCGTTCACGCTCATCGCGACCAAGTCCTGCCCCACGGTATCGTGGCGGCCAAGCTTAAAGGCGAGCATGAGTTTCGTGCCCACGCCGTCGGTGCCTGAGACGAGCACCGGATTTTTGTAGTCCTTGCTGATTTCAAAAAGGGCGCCGAAGCCGCCGATGCCGTTTAAGACACCCGGAATCAGCGTGCGCTTTGCGGCGGGCTTAATGCGTTCGACGAGTTCGTCACCGGCTTCGATTGAAACACCGGCACCGGCATAAGACAATTGGGTCATGGCAGGTAAAAATCTTCTGAAGGGAAATAGGGGAATCAGGGGAAGACGCGCTACACTTCGCCGCGCGTCTCGCGGCCGACCTTAAGCTTAGAATTTTAGCGGAAAGACGGTTTACGGACGTTTCCGTTTTCTACATCGTTATAGGTATTTCCACCGCGTGGCTTTTGAACAGTTGGCACTCCCTTTAGTCGAGCCTGAAGCGCCGACGCTTGAAAACTTCGTTCCCGTGGGGAACGAAGAAGCGGTTGTTGCGCTAAAAAAATGCCGCGCAGGCGAAGGGCCTCAGTTCATCTGCCTTTGGGGGCCGTCGGGAAGCGGTCGTTCGCATTTATTGCGTTCGCTCACCCCTTGTCAGACGCGGCGCGTGCCGGAATTTGACGACGCGGTGTCGCTTTACACGGCGGACAACGTGGATAAATTGGACGCAGAGGATTGGGAGAACCTCTTCATTCTTATGAACGAAGTGAGGTCGCACCCGGGGACGCGCCTTGTGACGGCGACCGGAAAACCGCCCCAGCAGATGACGGACGTGCGGGTCGACGTGACGAGCCGCCTTTCCTGGGGGCTTGTGTTTGAGATCCACCGGTTGCCCGCCAAAGAAGCGCTCGCCGAATTCGTGCGGCGCTGCACGGCGCGCGGGATTGACCTGCGCCCCGAAGTGATTCATTGGATTGAAACGTACTGCCCCAGGGACATGAAAAACCTTGTGCGTTTACTAAACGCCATCGATACGTACGCACTGCAGTTAAAGCGCCGCGTGACGGTCGCCCTCCTGCAGGAGCGGCTTTTTGCGGACGGAACCCGTTTTAATAAGGATGTGTTTCAGTGAAGCTCGCGGTATTTGATTTGGACCACACGTTGGTCGCCATGGACACCAATGAAGCCTGGCTGCGGTGGCTCGCGGCGAATTCTGGGCTGCGCGTGGAACCGTTTTACGCCGATATGGTGCGATTCGGGCGTGAGTACGACGAGGGACGCCTTGATATTGATGAATTCATGGCGTATCAGCTGGGGATTCTCGCTAAATTCCGCCGTCCCTTTTTGGATAAGGTGCTCGCGTCCTTCGTGAAGGATTGGATGGCAGCGTGTCTGCCCGTGCGTTCCGTGGAACTCGTGAAGCGCCACCGGGATGCGGGCGACGTTCTCGTTCTCTGCACGGCGACTTACAGCTACGTGAGCAGTCCCGTGGGGGCGTTGTTCGGCATTGAAAATAACCTCGCGTGCGTCGCTGAGACGGATGCCGACGGTCATTTCACGGGGCGGCTTGTGGACGGAACGAGTTACGGTCCCGCAAAAGTCGAGCGCCTCAAGGCGTTTTTGGCGACGCCCGCTGCCCGAGGACTTACCGCGAAAGACGTCGTCTTTTATTCCGATTCGGCGGTTGATCTGCCGATGTTTCGATTTACCGAAGCCCAGGGCGGCACGTGCGTCGCCGTCAACGCTTCGCCTGATTTGGCCCGAGAGGCCAAGAAGCAGGGCTGGCTTGAAATAACGAACTACGATAAGGCAGAAGAGCGAAAAGCGCTTTTCCCCGAAGCCGGCTTGAAGCTTTTCCCGGAGATTTTCCATCATGTTTGACCGCATCAAGCGCGCGGTGGCCGATTTTTTGAGCGGCCCCGACACCTCTCGCAATAAGATTCCGGTGGTGATCGGCCCTAAAACCCACGGCATTGACCCCAAGATGGTGCCCTACAGTGCTCGAAAGACCTGCGAACTTCTGCAGGAGCGGGGGTTTAAGGCCTACGTCGTCGGGGGGGCCGTACGTGACCTTTTGATCGGGGCGACGCCGAAAGACTTTGACGTTGCGACTGATGCGACGCCGCAGCAGGTGAAGAAAATCCAGCGGCGCGCCTACATCATCGGCAAGCGTTTCCGTTTGGTGCACGTCGTTTACGGAGAAGAAATCATTGAGTGTTCGACGTTTCGGGCGCTTGATGCCGAAGGGGTAAGGAAAGATCAGGACGGGCGCGTCATCAGCGACAACGTCTTCGGCGAAATGTGGGAAGACGCCGCGCGTCGCGACTTTACGGTAAACGCCATGTATTATGATCCGGTGAGCGAAGAAATCTTCGACTATCACCACGGATTTGAAGACATTGCCCGCAAACGCATCCGCATGATCGGAGATCCGACGGAGCGCTATCGCGAGGATCCGGTGCGGATGATGCGTGCCGTGCGCATCGCCGCGAAGTTGGGTTTTAAAATGGAAGCGGCCACGGAGCGCGCCATCCCCAAAATGGCGGGGCTTCTTGAAAACGTACCGGCCGCGCGCCTTTTTGACGAAATGATGAAGCTCTTTACGAGCGGTCACGCCGAAGAATGTTTGGTGAGTCTCAGAAAGGAGGGGCTCCATCGGGCGTTGCTTCCGATGTTGGACGTCATTTTGTCTGAGCCCGAAGGGGAAAAATTCCTCATGCTCGCCTTAAAGCGTACGGATGAACGCATTGCCGTGGGTAAGAAGATTTCTCCCGCCTTCATGTTCTGCACGCTTTTGTGGCCGCAGGTCGTGAAGCGTTGGGAACACTACGAAGCCAAACGCGAAATGCCGCGCGCGAACGCACTTTTTGCCGCGGCGGACGACGTGATTGCGACGCAGTGCTGTCGGCTGGCGATTCAAAACCGGTTCGTCGCCGACATGAAGATGATCTGGATGATGCAGCTGCGGTTTGAACGCCGTACGGGGAAGAATCCCTTTACGCTCATTGATCATCCGAAATATCGGGCAGCGTACGACTTCATGTTGTTGCGCTCGCTTTTGGGACACGTGCCTGCGGAACTTGTCACATGGTGGGAAACGTTTGTGGCAGCGGATCCGAAAGAGCGGCGCAATATGGTGTTTGCGGCGCAGGCCGAAGCCCGCCGTACCGGGGACGCTGCGCGGGAAGGTCGCCGCCGGAAGTCGGACGCCGACGTAGCCGAATCCTTGGCGCGCGACGTGGAAACCGCGGAAAACGAACGGCGTCATAAGCGGGGCGGCCGCCGTCGCAATCGCGACGAGGCGTCCGTTGAAACTGCGGTGAGCCGCTTTGATGAAGCGGTGCCCGAAGCTGCGGACGAACCCGTCGTTCAGTCGGTTGATGCGGCGTCGGATGTTTCCGCGCCCGCTTCGAACGAACACTTCGTGCCCACGGCGACGGGGGAAACGTTGGTGCAGGTGGAGACGAAACCGATTGCGGCAAGCGAATCGGCAGCGACCGCTGAAACGAAGAAACCGGTGCGCCGCCGTAAGACGGTAAAGACTGAGGAGGCGTCCGCCGAATCTGTTGGGCTCGGCCCCGCGGTTGAGGCGCCGGCAGACGTTCCGGCGGAAGAAGAAAAGAAGCCCGTGCGCCGTCGTAAGACCGTAAAGAAGGCGGCGCTTGACGTGGCGGCAGAAACGCCGGCGGTCGAAGAAACGGAGGAAGCGCCGGTCAAGAAAACGCGTCGTCGTAAGGCCGCGGAACCGGCAGCGGACGAAACGAGTGCCGAAGCGCCTGCGGCGGAAACGAAGCCAAAGCGTACCCGTCGGACGAAAAAGGCGGAAGCTGTTGATGCGCCGGCAATTGAGAAAGAGGCGACGGCAGCGAAGCCGAAGCGCCGCCGTACGGTAAAGAAAGCGGAAACCGCCGCCGGAGAAACGGAAGTCGCAGCGTCCAAGAAGCGCACGGTTCGCCGTAAGAAGACGGCAGAGGAAGCCCCGAAAACGGAGCCGGAGGCGTCCGAATGACGAAAGCGTACGTAGCGTTGGGAGCGAATTTGGGCCATCCTCAGGAGGCGCTGCAGGCGGCTTTGGAGGATCTCCGTCAAACGGCGGGCGTCGACGTGACGGTGGTGTCGTCTTTTTACCGGACGGCACCGGTGGAATCGTCGGGGCCCGACTATGTGAACGCCGTTGCCGAAGTAGAGACGACGCTTGAGGCGTCGGAACTTCTGCATGTTTTGCAGCGGATCGAAAACGCGCACGGGCGCGTGCGGCCGGCGGGCGTCGTGAATGCACCGAGAACGTTGGATTTGGATCTGCTCCTTTTTGGAAAGGATACCGTGGCGACGCCGGAACTAACGGTGCCGCATCCTCGGATGCACCTGCGGGCGTTTGTGTTGGTGCCGCTTTTGGAAATCGCACCGGACGCGGTGATTCCGGGATTGGGCGCCGCCCGGGACTACGTGGCGGCAACCGCTGATCAAGCGATTCAAAAAATTTAGAAATAGGAGCGCCGGTTCACAAAGCCGGCGTTAGTCGTATGGGCTTTTTGTCTCACGTTCCGGTCGTCGTTCAGACGGCCTTTTTGTTGGTGCTCTCCAACTGCTTTATGACGTTTGCCTGGTATGGGCATCTGCGTTTTTTGTCGGACAAAGCGTGGTACGTCGCGGCCGTGGTGAGTTGGTCGATTGCGCTTTTTGAGTACCTTCTGCAGGTGCCTGCGAACCGCATCGGGTATGGGGAACTGTCGCTCGCACAGCTCAAAATTCTGCAGGAAGTCATCACGTTGACGGTTTTTATTCCGTTTTCGCTCTTTTTCATGAAGGAAAGCTTCAAGTGGGACTATGTGTGGGCCGGGCTCTGCATGGTGGGGGCGGTGTACTTTATGTTCCGGTCGCACGGCGTCTGATGACGCGAACTCCGTGCGAAAAAGCAAAAAGAAAGGCGTTTGGCCAAAAGTCTCCGAGCGTGACGCCTGCTTCAGCGGGGAGGCAGGGGAACGTCTGATTGTACTATGGCCGGATTGGCAATCTGACGGCGGCGATGGCGAAGGACAGGGACGGCATCCTCTGCCAGGGCCTTAATTTCCGCCTGTTGCCGGGGATGGGGGCGGCGGATCTGCCGCAGCTTTTGAAGCGCCATGGGGGACTGACGCTTTCGATCGAAGCAGCGATTGTCATGTCGTCGCTGGATCGGGCTCGGATGTGTTCTGAAGGCATGGCGGCGGTTCTCAACGCGGACGGCGACCCCTGAGTCGGAAATTTTGCTCAGACGGCATTTGCAAAAATCAATAAGATCGGTAATAATGCCGTCCTTCGCCCGGATGGCGGAATGGTAGACGCAGGGGACTCAAAATCCCCCGCCTAAACAGCGTGAGAGTTCGAGTCTCTCTCCGGGCACCAGATTTCGATAAAAGCCGTTAAAACCAGTAGGTTTTGACGGCTTTTTTAGCAATATTCGCTTGAGAAGCCGGGGATTAAGCCTTCGACGAAGGCGGGAGCAGTCATAGCGGCTTATGCCAGCCGAAGGTTGCCTCGTTTCTCAACGGCAGTTCATCCTTCAGCCGCTGGACTGCGGCGTCGTAGTCTGCACCGTTCTTGGCTTTAAAAATCGCCTTCACGTGCTTTTCAGCCCCGTCAAACAAAAACTGCTGGAAGAACCAGTATTCCTTCATGCGCATCAGGGAGTTTTTGTAGCTTTGAAAAGCGTCTGTGAATTCGGCGAGCAGCGTTTCCATAAAGTCGAAAATCTCGTCGCGTGAGGCGGCGGCGCCTCCTTTCATTTTGCGAAAGAGCGCGGGATCGGCGATGAGGGCGCGCCCCACCATAATTTCTTCGGCCCTCGGAAATTCACGGGCTTTTATTCGGAGATCGTCCGTCGTCACGAGGTCGCCGTTGATGCCGAGCGGGAGCGTGAGGCCGTCGTACTCGTCGCGTAAAATCGACCAGCGGGCGTCCCCTTTGTAGAAATCCGTTTTCAACCGCGGATGCACGATGAGGCGCTTGATGGGATGGCGGTTATAGAGGCGGACGAGATCGGCAAATTCGTAAGTTTCGCTCCAGCCGAGGCGCGTTTTGACCGTGACGGGAACGTCGCTGCCGAGTGCGGTGAAAACGTCGTCAAAGAAGGTATCCAATTCCGTGGGGGTGCGCAGGAAGCCCGAACCCTTGCCTTTGGCAACCACGGTACCGGCGGGGCAGCCGAGATTGAGATTGACTTCGCCGTAGCCCATCGTGAGCAGCGCTTTCGTTGCCCAGCAGAAGTCTTCGGCGCGGCGCGTCAGAAGCTGCGGCACGACGGTGAGTCCCGTGTTGGCTTCAACCCCGACGTCTTTTAACTGACGATCGGTAAATTTGGGTTCGCGCGTGGGCGTGACGAAGGGCGTGTAGTACGCATCGGCGCCGCCGAAGAATCGGTGGTGCAACCGACGCCACACGGGCCCGGTGAGGCCCTCCATCGGGGCAACGGTGAGTCGGTAGGAAAGGGAAGTCACGAAAAAATAAGAAGAGAAACTCAGGACCACCAGATTTTAGCGGCTGCCATCGGATCCGCGAGCGAGATGCGGGTGCCGATGAGCGGGGTCAAAAGCGGCGTGCCGAGGGCGTTTGCCGAAGCGCGGGCGGAAATGAGGGGGGCATTCCACGCGTGGCGGCTTAAGGCGTATTTACTGTTGTGGCAGGGCATGACGACACGGGGCGATAGATCCGTCACGGCTCGTCGCCAAGCGGTCGGCATCATATGAATGTCCGACCAGTTTTTGTTGTATTGACCGTCTTCCATAATGGCGAGATCGGGCGAACCGAAAGCGTTTTTAACGGCGGCAAAATGCGATCCCCAGCCGGAGTCGCCCGAAAGATAAAGCGTGAAGCCCTTAATTTCCAAAACGTACCCAGCCCAGAGCGTGGTGTTCATTATGAGGGTGCGGCCCGAAAAGTGTTGGCCGGGAACGCAGGTAAAACGAACGCCAGGGGCCGGTCGGATGTCTTCCCACCACACGGTTTCCGTGATGCGGCGGGGATCGTACCCCCAGGCTTCAAAGTGAGCGCCGACCCCTAAGGGGCAGACGACGTGCTTCACGCGGGAACGGATGTCGCGAATGACGGGGTAGTCCAAATGGTCGTAATGATCGTGCGTGATGAGAAGAATATCAATGACGGGCAGGTCGTCGGATTGATAGACATCCGCGCCCTTAAACGGCATAAAAAAGCCGGGAACCGGGCAGGCGGCGTTTAAGGCCGGATCGACGGCAATCGTAAGTCCCGCCGTCCGCAGCAAAAAGCCCGAGTGACCGAGCCATACCATTTCGCCGTCCTTTAACGTTCGGAGATCCGTTTTTTCATGCGGAATGACGATTGAGGGCTTCAATTCCGGGGATTTGTTCGCAAAGAGATGCCGCACTTTTTTCCAACGGGCTTCAGCTTCAGCCGGGCGTCCCGTGCCGCCGGGTTCGTTGAAAAATGCGCCGTCCCGCCAGAAGGGATTGGCCTTCATCCGACGCAGGCGTTCGCCTTGAGTGGGTGCACCGCCCATTTCCGTCGAGAGAAAACGCCCCCCTGCGACGGCGCCGACGGCGGACGTTGAGGCCGCTGCAGCCAGAGCGACGGGCAGTTTGAGAAAGGAACGACGGGAAAAGGACATGGTGCGGACAAAAAGGCAATCGAAATGAATAACCGCAGAATAGAAAATTCAGCGATGATCGGTGAAAATTAAGCGTAACAGGATTTAACGGCAACGACAGGATTGACGGCAAAACTGCTTGAAACGGATACAAATCTAAGCAAAATCGGCCTGGCGGTGCGAACATATCACCGCGTAAGGGCATTCGGAGGGGTTATTCCAACGCTTTTTACAAATCATTTGAAATAAAAAAAGCAGAGCGGTAAAACTCTGCTTTGAAAACGGAACAACGGAAATTAATGAATTGCCATCGATTCAAGCGAATGCCCCGCCGCGATGGCTTCGGCAATCTTCTTGGGCTGACGGCCGCGGCCCGTCCAGTCAAAGCCGTCGGGCGTACGGTACTTGGGCTTCACGATGCGCTTTACTTTTTCTGCGGGTGCGGCGGTTTCTTCAGCGGCGATGCCGAGTTCGTCGGCGGTGAAACCGAAAAGCGCGACAAGTTCTTTCGCGGTGGCCTTGGCCTGTTCGCGATACGCCTGCTTCTGTTCTTCGACCTGACGCTGCTGGTCGAGAACGGACTGAAAACCCTGGAAATCGAAAGACACGATAAAATCCTTTCAAAGAGGAATAAAAACGAATAACCACCATTATAAAATTAAGAACAAGTTATTCGTCAACTTGAGAAAGAAATAAATACCGTTAATCGAGTATTTTGTCCGGATATTCACAGAAAGCGGCAATGGGGCATTCCGTGCAGTGAGGTTTTCGAGCCGTGCAGCAATAGCGCCCGTGCAGCAACAGCCAGTGATGGGCATTTAAAAGAAATTCTTTCGGCGTTACTTTTAATAGTTTTTCCGAAACGGCGTCCGGGGTTTTCGCCGGCGCCAGTCCCGTGCGGTTCGCAACGCGGAAAATATGGGTATCCACGGCGATCGTCGGCTGATGAAACGCGACGTTTAAAACGACGTTCGCCGTTTTGGCACCGACCCCGGGGAGCGTGACGAGATCGTTAAAACGCGCGGGCACGTTTCCCCCGAACCGTTCGATCAACTGTCGGCAGGTTTCGATGACGTGCTTGGCTTTCGCTTTATAAAGTCCGATCGTACGGATGTAGGGGATGAGTCCCGCTTCCCCGAGGCGCACGAAATCCTGCGGGGTTGAAGCGACGGGAAAGAGTTTTTCGGTGGCGGCGTTGACGCTTTTGTCGGTCGCCTGCGCCGAGAGCATGACGGCGACGAGGAGCTCAAAAGGCGTCGAAAAGTGAAGTTCGCTTTCCGGATCGGGGCGTTCGGCTGCAAGAATCCGGAAAATTTCGCGGCGGCGGAGGGCGTTCATTGGCGGACCTTTTGGCGTCGCTCGGCAAGAAGTGCCGACAGATTCGTCATCACCGCGGATTTGGCGTCTGACGCCGAGCGACGGTAAATGGCGTCATTTTGAGCGGCAAGCCGCGCCTTCTTGGCGTCAAAACGGCGCCTTGCACGCCGGGCATCGTCGTGATTCCAGACGTGGTCGGAATCCTGCATCGTGATGCAGTCCATGGGACAGGCGGGAATACAAAGCGCGCATCCTGTGCAGTAGGCGTCAATAACCGCGAAAAGGTGTTTGGGCGCGCCGGTGAGGGCGTCCGTCGGGCAAACGCGCACGCAGCGCCGGCAGCCGATGCAGCGCGCGGCGTCAATCCGGGCGACGGCAAACGGGGCTTCGGTGCCGTACTCAGGATCGAGCGGCAGTTCGGGGCGGCCGGTGACGGCCGCCAACGCGCGGATCCCCGCCGCGCCCCCGGGGGGACAGCGGTTGATAGGGGTGCCGGCCGCGATCGCGCGGGCGTACTCCGTGCAACCCGTAAAGCCGCACTGGCGGCACTGCGTCTGCGGAAGGGCGTCTTCAAGACGCGCGATGAGATCCGTCGTCATTCCATCCAGAAATTTTCAACGAACATCTGCCCGGGTTTGCCGAGACGGGGCGTCACAAAGCCGCGGGCCTTGAGAATTTCCCGAACCGACTTCACCATGCCGGGGTTGCCGCACAGAAGCGCCCGCGAGTGCGTCTTTTCAATCGTGACGCCCGCAGCCTTTTCTAACGCCCCGTCGTTTAACGCGTCGGGAATGCGCTCGGACAACGTGCCGCCCCCTTCTCGGGTGACGCAGGAAATGACGGTGAGCTTGGCGTTTTTGCGCGTCAACCACGACACATAATTCGTCTCATCGAGCGTTCGCACGCCGTGCACGAGAAAGACGCGCTCGTACCGTGCCATGACGGCTTCGTCCGAGGTCACCGCCATAAAGGGTGCGGCGCCGGTGCCGGAGGCGAAGAGCCACAGGTCTTTGCCTCCCGCTTCGAGTTTCTCCGGGAGAAGGAGCCCCCCCACTTCGGTGTCGATCAGAATTTCGTCGTTTTCCCGGAGGGCGTTTAATTTCGGCGACAGGGTGCCGCCTTTGACGTCGGCAATGAAAAAGTCGACGGTTTTGGCGCCTGCAGGCGACGCGATCGAATAGGCGCGGAACACGTCTTCGCCGTTGAGGGTGAGCCCCAACCGGGCGAATTCACCGGTTTTCCAAGTAAAGCCTTCGGGCTTTGCAAGCTGCAGGTGAATGACTTCCGACGCTACTTTGCGGGCAGAAGCCACTCGGGTGGTGACAATCGACATGTATTCGCCTCTGAAAAGATAATTAACGCTTCAAGAACTTGATCTTGCCCTTTACGTCGCGCCATTGGTCGGCGTCGTCCGGGCAGGGCTTCTTACGGGTGATGGAAGGCCACTGATGCGAGAGTTCACGATTGAGTTCGATGAATTCCTGCTGATCCGCCGGCACGTCTTCTTCGGCAAAAATCGCGGCTTCCGGGCATTCCGGGACGCAGACCGCGCAGTCGATGCATTCATCGGGATCGATGACGACGAAATTGGGGCCTTCGCGGAAGCAGTCGACGGGGCAGACATCGACGCAGTCGGTACGCTTGCAGCCGATGCAGGCTTCGCAGACAACATGAGGCATGATGAAAGAGGCTCCAGTTCAGAACAAAAACCGGCCTGAGAGCGCATAAAGCACAGGGCCGGACTGATTGAAGCCGTGGATTCTATCCTTTTTTTTCTTGCTGTGCGAATGCCAAGGTGACTGACATTGTGTCTACGGGTCAGCCGTTTGTTGACAGGTACCGATTGGAGAATGGCTGCCCGCCGCACGTCGGCCGCAAGGAGCGGCGGGCAGTTTTCAATGGCTGGAGCGGCGGGAATTCCTTGAAGGTTAAGGCGGTAAATCTGCCCGAACCGCTCTAAGACGAAGCCGAAATGTCCTTATTTTTGAACGTTGGATCGTTCAAGGAGCGCCTGCGGAAGCTCTAACCCGATCGATTGAGCAACCTTCAGATTGATGAAGGGCTTTTGTGCCGTCTGGAAACCGACAGGGATTTCTCCCGGCGTTTTCTTGCCTTCCAGAATGTCGGCTCCCATGGCCCCCGTCATGCGGCCGAGTTCGTAGTAGTCGACTGAAATAGAAGCCAGAGAACCCGCGCGAACCAGCGCGGAGTCGCTCGCTACGACCGGAAGCTTGGCTTCGGCGGCGACCTTAGCGACCGTGGCTGCGGCTGAAGCAATGACGTTGTCGGTGGGGAACCAAAAGCCGCAGATCTTGCCCTTGAGGGAATTGAGTGCCTGAGGCACGTCGTTGACCGAGGACGCCGAAGCTGTCAGAACCTCAATGCCGAGTTTCTCGGCAGCAGCTTTGAAGCGGTCAACTTGGAACTGAGCATTCACTTCACTCGGATTGAAGACGACGCCGATCGGTTTGGT
>OIWS01000949.1_pt1 | contig 32724 bp, 25 predicted proteins | sample 1587611 | NCBI WGS metagenome assembly OIWS01 (sample SAMEA3888919, study PRJEB22519) | human gut metagenome | biome: human gut; feature: human-associated habitat; material: faeces | place: Denmark | collected 2010 | reverse complement strand
AGGTGCAGGCAGCGAAGCGTCCCTGCCAGTAACTTTGCGCGTCCGCAGACGCGCCTCCAAGCTGCTCTTCCCCCAAGATTCCGTGAAGAACCATTCATCTACGCCACCTTGGCACTCTTATTTGAAAAATAAAAACGGGTACTGTGGAGGATTCGTCCTCACACAGTACCCGTTTCTTTGATGCAATCGAGGGGGAATTACTCCGCAGCAGGCGCAAAGAAGGAAATCTGCGTCGCACCGGTCATGGCATCGGCGGACAGCATCGTGATGGGAGCCGTTTCGACGCTCAGCGTTGCGAAGGAGCCTTCATAGCCGCTCTCGGTCGTGAAAGCGAAGGTCAGCGCATTGTGACCTTCCAGCGCGCCGTCCATCGAGAAGACAATCACCTTCACCGCATCAGCCGGAACGTCCGTCGCCATGACAAACTTTTCGCCGGTCGCGTTGATGGTAATGCTGACTTCCTTCACGGTTTCGCCGGTCTTGTTGTAGACGGTGTAGTAGCCGGTCTGGTTGTTCGCAGCCTTGGCAGCGGCCAGCAGACCCTGCACATAGCCCAGCGTATCCACCAGCGTGCTGCTGGAGACGGCGTCCACCATTTCTTCCTTGGTCTTGCCTTCAATGGCAGCTTCCAGTTCGGCGATGGTCTTGCCGGTCACGAAAGCTTCGATGGCGTTGTAGCTCACGCCCAGCGGCGTGGTTGCGCCCGCCTTGGTCGTCATGTTGGTGCTGTACAGACCGTCGTTCACAACCTTAGAAGCCAGCACCTTGCCTTCGGGATAGTTCTGACCGAAGGAAGCGTCGGAGTTCGGAACGCCTTCCGCCGTGGCGGCATCCATGAACTGGAACTCGTCGATGTGCGCGGCAACGATGGTGTCGCCATCCATCGCGACGGTCAGCACAGCGAAGCAGGACGTGCCATGTGCGGCATACTCAACCTGACCGATTTTGACTTCAGCCAGCGCAGCCGTGGACAGCAGCATGATGGACAGGAGCAGTGCGAAAAACTTTTTCATAGGAGCCAACCTCTTTTTTGCGAAACTTGGCAGAATTTCTACCAGCAACACTATTATACGCGCAGCAGTGCCGGTTTGTCCAGACAAACTTGTCAGAAAAATAGCAAAATCGTCGCTGGATGCAATCAGATGTTATTGCCGTATCGACCAGTCATTTGCGTCCGTACTTGCTCGATAACCTCATCCAGCACAAAATTACGGAACCAGTATTCCCCGTCATCAGGGAAATCAAGGTAGTCCGTGTAGAAGGGCATGGCGCGCGTATCCTGCTGGCGGAGCGTCCGAATCGCGCCTGTCCGGCAGTCCACTTCCGCGTTGAAGCTGCGCCCGTCGGGGTAATCCAGCGTCACTTTCCAGATGGGGTCGCCCTCGCCGGGGTCAATCAGCACACCGCCGCGCAGGGAGTAGTCATCGTCGCCCAGCGCGCGGGCAGCGTATTCCGCCGCGACCTCTTGAGAAATTGCGTAGTCAGGGACGTCGGGGTAAATCGTCTGACACAGGCAGGCAACAGACCAGTCGCCGACGTAGCTGCCGCTGATGCTTATCGCGGACTGGAAAGAACGGAGCGTCGCCTGATCCCAGCGCAGGATGTTGGCGCCGTACAAATCAACATAGCGCTGAACAATATGATTGGCGTACATGCCGTAGACGATGCTGGGCTGCGTGTTCGCGTCGCGGTAGAAGATGGTGACGCGAAGGTTTTCCGCCAGCGTGTTCCAGACGCGCACGGGCAGCAGAATGCTGGCGCGCAGGGCGCTGAAGCTCGGAATCTGTACGGAGCCCACCACGGACAAGTCGCTGTCGCGCACGTCCATGAGGAAGTACCCCATGTCGGTGGATAGCCAGAAGTGCCAAATCAGCTCACCATCCTCGCGATAAACAAGGAACGAGGAATTCTCATAGCACAAATGGGCGTTCAGCGATTTCAAGGCGGCAGCGGTCACATCATCGGCGGTGGATTTCGTGCTGGCATCAGGAACGACCTCCAGCGCCAGCAGGGCGTTGAACAGCGGCAGGGTACCGTCTGCTTCCATCTGGCGCAGACCGGCTTCGTCCGTCTGGCTGCCAGTCAGCAGCGCTTGCAGCTGCTGGACGGTTTCGCGCTGGTAAATCGGGGGCAGATAGCCCTGCATCAGCAGCGTGAAGCGCGCTGCATCCAGCGGATTGCGGTTCCAGCCGACATCCAGCACTTCGCCGTACCAGTTCAGCGCTGCCCAGTAAATGTCACCCTGCGACGTGTTCTGCGCATCCTTGGTGAAAATCACGACACCGCCGCCCGTGTAGTAGGAGAATCCGCCTGCCGTGTCCTCAAAATCGCTTTCAATAAAGCAGGTGTAGCCTTCTTCCGCCATATTCCGCTGATATTGGCGCTGGATGGCGGCACTGGCGGCAGATTGCGCCGTCTCGGCATCCACGGCGGGTACGCCATGGGAGAAGTCCGTGCGGTCAAGGGTGGACAGCAGCTGACTGGGGAAAAACTCCTGCGGCAAACCGTAGAGATTGCCGGAGTACGTCGTCGTCAGCAGCGCACCGGTCAGCCCGTTCAGCTCCAGATAGACGATGCTCTGCCCGCTGGGGGCATTCGGCTGGCGGATGGCAATCTTCCAGAAGTCGCCGGACGCGCCCGCAAGGTACTCTGCCGCCAGCACGTCGGACGATGAACCGCCCTGAATGGCGAGCGCGGCGGAAATGGCTTCTTCGCGGGTCAGCGCTTCCGCCGGAACATCCGGGAAGCCGTCGCGCCCGACGCTCAGGAACAGCTCATGCACCGTCTGCATTGACGAGCGATCCGCCCGCGAAAGCGCCAGAATGTACACACGCAGCTGCAAGGGCGTCCATGCGCGCATGTCGTAGCCGAAAATGCGCCGGAAGCCGCGGGTCACTTCGTCCGCCGTGTGATTGCTGCCCGCGCCGCGCTCCCGCCGCATTCGGCAAATGCTGCCGTCCTCCGCGTTCACCGCGACTTCGTACGTTGTGCCGAACGCATCCAGCGCATCAAAATTTACGCAGTAATACGCTCCCTCACAGGTGCCGTCATAAACACCGGAAAGGAAGCGGATACCTACACGATAGAAATCAAGATTGGTGAAATCCGCCTGCGGGTCGTCATTGGTGCGGATGTAGGCAACTGCGCGGGCAAGGGCGTCCTGCGCGGTGATTTCGGTGGAGAGCGGTTCGCGCGTCATGCCCGGCAGAATCCCCTGATAGCCGATTTTCTCCAGCGTCTGGCTGAGCGCTACCTGTGCGCGGATGTCCCACTGCCCCAGCGACGACCCCGCAGGGCAGAGAATTTCCAGCAGCGTGGAGAGCGAACAGCCGCCGTCCTTTTCGACCTGCGTCATCAGCGCCGAAATCGCCTCTTCATCCACTGAAAACTGCAAATCCGCCGCGCTGGCCAGAAGCTTTTTCACCTGCGCCGCCGTCAGGAAATCGCCCTGACGGGTGACGTCGGCAGTGAGCTGCGGGGAATCGTCCGACAAAATCCCGGTTTGCAGCAGGACACCCGCGCCCAGTACCAGCACGAGCAGCACCGCCGCGATGGCCTGCCAGCGAATCACGCGCGGACGCTGTTCATCCTGCGAAACGCGGCGCAGGACGGCATTCACCTGCGCGTCGGTGACGTGCAGTCCAGCTAAATTCGTATCCAGCACCCGCTTGAGTTTATCAGACATAGCAGTCACCTCCTGTCAGCGAAAGTTTGAGCGCCTGTTCCGCTTTTTTGAGCCGCGTATGCACCGTCGACTTGCTGATGCCCAGTGCATCGGCGGTTTCCTGAAGGTTCATGTCCTGATAATAGTAGAGAATCAGCGGCTTTTTGAGGTCGTCGGGCAAGCGCAGGATGTCCAGCATCAATTCTCGATCCTCTGGCAGCACGGTCATCATGCCCTGCGGCAAGTCTTCCAGCGCGTGCCGCATGTCGATGTGCCGAAACCACCGTTTCCGCTGATAATCGCGGCAGACATTGATGGCAATGCGCATCAGCCACGTTTTGACGCTCGCGCCGTTGCGCTGCTCGAAGGTGTCCATGGCGCGCCAGGCGCGGAGGAAAGTGTCCTGCATGGCATCCTCAGCTTCACGCGCGTCGGAAAGGATGACGAAGCATGTGCGCAGGATGGCGGTGCCGTAGGTGCGCATCCAGTCTTCCAAGCGGCGTTCATTGGGGGATTGCTGCTCCATGCTTTGCCCTCCTTTCATTTTCATGGTGATTTCAATGGATTAGACGCGTAAAGCGGTGCGTTTTTCCAGGGGGAAGGAAAAAATTGCGGAGAAAAATAATACGATTTCCCAATTCATTTGCGCTATTTGCTTGCGCCGCGCATTTTCATCCGGAAATAGTATAAGAAATCCTTATAGCCCCCTTCCTGAATTGATGTTTGTGTTTTGGAAAGATGTATGGTATATTTTTCACAAAGTTGCGAAGAGCAACCAGAGTGTCTTCCCTGCACGGGGACATTCAAAAAGGAAAGGGGTTTTTCATCATGAAGAAGCTGACGGCGCTGCTGCTCAGCCTGTGTATGGTGCTGACGATGGCCTGCGCGACGGCGCTGGCGGAGGTCAAGACAGCGAGTGCGACGGCGGAAGGGTTTGGCGGCGGAAACGTGACGGTCACGCTGAGCGTGGACGGCGACAAGCTGGTGAACGTGGAAATCGACGCGACATCGCAGACTGATTCCATCGGCGGAGCGGCGGCGAAGGTGCTGGCGGAGCAGATGCTGGCAAACAACTCCGTCGAGATGGATGGCGTGACGGCGGCGACGGTGACATCCGACGCGGTGAAAGCGGCCGCGGCGGCTGCACTGGCGGAGCTGGGGCTGACGAACGCGGACTTGGCGAAGGTCGAGGCGGCGGAGAAGGAAACCTATACCGACCTGACCTGCGATGTGCTGGTCATCGGCACGGGCGCGGCTGGCGGAGCAGCGGCGATGGCGGCTGCGGAAGCCGGCGCAAAGGTCATTGCGATTGAGAAGCTGGCGACCATCGGCGGCACGTCCGCGATGGCGGGCGGCGGCATTGCGGCGCCGGAATCCTCCGAGCAGAAGAAGTACGGCATCGAGGATACCTGCGAAGCCTACGTCGATCTGTGGGTGGAATACAACCACAACGAGTATTTCCGCGAAGACAGCGGCATGGATGAAGACCGCATCCGCTTCGTGGTGGGTCAGGCGGCGGGTCTGATTGACTGGCTGGAGGAGAACGGCTTCGAGTTCGGCCGTCCGATGAGCTTCGACCTGATTGAGGGCGTGGATCGCTTCCACTATGCCTCCAACGGCAAGCCCACCGACCTGCTCTATGCGAAGAATCAGGAGCTGGGCGTGGAATACTGGATGGAGACGAAGGCAACGGCGCTGCTGACCGACGAAAATGGCAACTGCATCGGCGCGACGGTCGAAAAGGACGGTCAGACCTTCAACATCTACGCCAAGGGCACGGTATTGGCGACTGGCGGCTTCGGCAACAATCAGGAAATGATGGAACGCTTCACGCCCGTTGACGCGGCGCAGGTGGCGTACTTCTACGGCTCCGCGGGTCAGACCGGCGAGGGCATTCTGATGGCGGAGGACATTGGCGCGGCGGTCTATGAGAAGGGTGCGCGCTTGGGCATGTCCTATGTCGTGGGCGACGGCACGAACGCGGAGCTGACCTCTCTGGGCGGCCCGTGGAGTCAGGCGCCGATTGTGGACAACACGGGTGTCCGCTTCGTCAATGAATACTGCCATTCCCTGAATTATCCGAGCCTGATTTACCGTCATGCGGCACCGTACTACTGCATCTACGGCTCTGACCGCGAGGACTATGCGGCGATTTTGGCGAACAACGTTGATGACCCGGCAGTGACCTCTGCGGACACGCTTGAAGAACTGGCGGACAAGCTGGGCTTTGACAAGCAGGCGTTCCTTGACTGCATCGCGGTCTACAATGCGGCGAAGGACACCGGCGTGGATGCGGCGTTTGGCGCGCGCGTGGATTTCATGAATTTCGCGACGGTTGGCCCGTTCTACGCGGTGCAGATTGCGCCTCAGTACACAGGCACGATTGGCGGCGTTGTGACGGACACCTCCGCGCAGGTGCTTCGTGCGGACGGCACGGTCATCGGTGGCTTGTACGCGGCGGGCGAAGCCTCCAACGGCGCGCTGTACGATCTGGTCTACATGTCCGGTTCGTCTTTCCTGAACGCGCTGTCGATGGGCCGCATTGCGGGTGAAAACGCGGCAAACCAGCAGTAATCGGTTGATAAAAATGGCACCAGACCGAAGCGGCAAATGCTGCGAAGGGCTGGTGCTTTTTTGAGTGCGGGGATGGGGTGATTCATTGTACTGCGGAACAAGTCAATTTTGATAGTGGCGACCCAAGGGGTCAAGGGGACGATTAGAAAACACTTTGGTCGTCTCCGCTGGACTCCGCGCGATTGAGCTGGTTTCGCCACGCTGCTTTTTCCGCGTGTTTAGCCCTTTTTCATTTCCTCTATCATGCAGTCCCGAATCATCCGAATCGCCGGTGTCAGCCGTCTGCATACCAGCACCGACCGATGATGTCCAATATCCTCCGTCAGCGGAATCAGCTTCACGCCCTTGAAATAGGCTGGCTTTCTCGCTGGAAAGAAGGAAATCCCCAGATTCAGCGAAACCATCAAAATTTGCATATCTGCCGAATCCGCATAAATAATTGACTGATTCGGAAATCCCAGATTCTGCGCCCAGTCGTGGATCGCGCCGCGCCCGCTGCGCGATTGGTCGAGGGCAAGCAGAATCAGCGGATATGCGCGTAAATCAGAAAGCGACACAACCGACTTTTCCGCTAATGGCGACGCTTCGGAAACGGCGGCAATCATCGGCACATCGTAGAGTACCTCCTGATAGGTGTTCCGCTGGTCGATTTCGCCGGGAAGCGTCAGCACCATGTCGCATTGCCCGCGGTAGAGGGCGTCGGACATGGCCGTCAGCGAGAGGTACAGCGGGTGAATCACCAAATTGGGCAGGCGCGGATGCAGGGAAAGGTACGCATCGACAATCAGTTCTTTTTCCAGCGGCCCGTTGTAGCCGATGTGGATGGCGCTCACACGGTGCGCATCGGCGAAAGCGTCCTGCAATTCAAGCTGAATCCCCATCAGGCGCTCGGCGTAGGGGAGAAACTGCTCGCCTTGGTCGGTCAGCACTGCGCCGGTGGACAGGCGGTGGAACAGCGCACAGCCCATTTCTTTTTCCAGCGACGCAATCTGCTGGCTGATGGCAGTCTGGGAGACGTACATGTTCTTCGCAGCGGCGGAGAAGCTGCCTTCGCGGACGACGGCGAGAAAATACGCGATTCGGTCGGTGTTCATGCGAAAAGACCTCCACTGGGGACAAAAAACTCCCTTCCGCGGTGCGCAGAAGGGAGCAAAGATGCGAGCGGTTAAGGGCGCTGACCCATGCCGCCTTCAAGGGTGATGGTTTCGCCGGACATGAATTTGAAGTCCGGGGAAGCCAGCTGGACGCACACATGGCCAATTTCTACCTCGGAGTCGCCGTAGTGACCCATCGGGGGCATCTTGACATTCGCCTTGAACGCCTCGGGATATGCCTTCTGGAAGTTCTCCAGCTGCGTCGTCCATGCCAGCGGGCAGACAACGTTGACGTTGATGCCGTCCTTGCCCCATTCGGTGGCGGCAACGCGGGTCAGACCGCGAATGCCTTCTTTTGCCGCGGCATACGCGCACTGCCCATAGTTGCCAAACAGGCCCGCGCCGGAGGCGAAGTTGATGACAGCACCCTTCGTTTCCTTCAGATAGGGGTAGCACGCCTTCATATAATAGAATGTGGCGTACAGACCGGAATACAGCGCGAGATTGAACTGCTCGGTGGTATGGTCAGCCAGCGGAACGCCGGATGCGGAAGCCTGCGCGTTGTTAATCAGCACGTCGATGCGACCGAAGGTGTCAATCGCCTGTTTGACGACATTGTTCACAACAGCCTCGTTGTCCGCGCTGTCATTCACGTCCGCCTGCACGCACACCACCTTCACGCCATAGAGGCGTTCCAGTTCTTCCTTCGCGTCGGTCAGTTTCTTCACGTTGCGCCCCGTGATGACCAGATTTGCGCCTTCCTTGGCGTAAGCAGTCGCAATGCCGTAGCCAATCGAACCGCAGCGGCCGTTGCTGAGCTTCGCATAGCCCGCGCCGGTAATAATCGCTGTCTTTCCTGCCAGAAAACCCATTATATATTTCCTCCTTCATGGTGAAGGGCTGAACAAGCAGCCTGTGCACTTATGGTATCACAGATGATGCGGAAAAGCAAGAGCGGACGGCGCGAAATGGACAAAAATTGATGATTTTTTCACAATGCCGCCAGCTTCCAATCGGAAAAACGGAAAAGAAACAGCGAAAATCTGATGAATTGTTTGACGCATCCCATTCATTGCACTATAATGGAGACAGTAGCGTTCCGGGCGTACTGCGCGCCCGGCAAAGTGGGAGGAACGCGGAATGAAGGCAGAGAGCAAACGCTCGGTGCGCACCGTGCTTCGGTGGCTGCTGGGAGTGGCAACGGTGCTGATGGCGGCGCTGTTGATTTGGCAGTGCGTGACCATCTATCATGAAGGCATTGCGCCGGAAAACATGGGCGAAAACGGGCTGCGGATTCACGATATTTACAGCCGGGAAATTGTCACGGCGCACTTCGCTTCGATTGCGTGGAGCGTGTGGGTCTTTCTGGCGCTGCTGGCGGCGAACATCATCGCCGGAAAGCCGGAGCAGAAGGAATCGCTTCGCGCGCCGACGGAGAATCAGCTGCTGATGCTGCGCGCGCGGACGGAGGAGACGGACGAAATCCGCAAAGTGAAGAAACAGCGCATCGGCGTATGGTGCGGCGCAGCGATTCTGTGCCTGATTTGCGGGGGCATGGCGGGGCGATTCCTGCTGGACTGGTCGAATTTTGCCTCGCGTGATTTGGAAGTCGTCGTGCGCCAGATGGCGATTGACACGTTCCCGTGGATTGGGCTGGCGTTCATCCTCCTGATGGCGGCTGAGCAGTGGAATTTCCGCCTGTTGATGAAGGAACTGGAACTGCGCAGGAGCGCCCCGAAGCGCAAGCCGGATGCAGCCGCTCCGGAAAAGACGACAGGCAGGAACGTCATCCGCGTGATCATCGCGGCGGCGGCGGTGGCGCTGATTGTGCTGGGTGTGATGAACGGCGGCATGTTCGATGTGCTGGTGAAGGCAATCAATATTTGTACGGAGTGTATCGGCCTTGGCTAAGAAATTTGCGGCATGGTGGAGCGCCCATAAGCCCACCACCCGGCGGCTCATACAGGTCTACGCCGCCCTGCTCTACAACGCCTATGTGAAGGGATTCATCAAGGGCGACATTTACACCGGCGGCATCAAGAACTTTTGCGTGCCGGGGTTCAACTGCTACTCCTGTCCGGGCGCGATTGGCGCATGTCCGCTGGGGGCGCTGCAAAACGCGCTGGCGTCCTCGGATAAGCGCGCGCCGTACTACGTTCTGGGCATTCTGATGCTCTACGGGCTGATTTTGGGGCGCACCATCTGCGGCTGGCTCTGCCCGCTGGGGCTGATTCAGGAATTGTTCTACAAAATTCCGACGCCGAAGGTGAAGAAGAGCCGCTTCACCCATGCGCTGTCGTATCTCAAATACGTCCTGCTGGCGGTGTTCGTGGTCATCATCCCGCTGGCGTACAGCTTGCAGCAGTACCCCGTGCCGGGCTTCTGCAAGTACATCTGCCCGGCGGGGACGTTCGAGGGCGCAATGGGCTTGCTGGCAAACCCGGTCAATGCGGGCAAGTTCTCCATCCTCAACATCCTCTTTACGCGCAAATTCGTCATCATGGTGGCGATTCTGCTGGCGTGCGTGTTCTTCTACCGCGCGTTCTGCCGCTTCCTCTGCCCGCTGGGGGCGATTTACGGGCTGTTCGCGCGCGTGTCGATTCTCGGCGTGAAGGTCGAGAAAAGCAAATGCACGAACTGCGGGCGCTGCGTGGCGCACTGCAAGATGGATATTCGGCATGTGGGCGACCATGAGTGCATCCACTGCGCATCGTGCGTGGACGTTTGCCCGACGAAAGCCATCAGCATGAGGATGGGCAAAATTACGCTGAAAGCGAACGAAGTGCAGCCGATGAAGCCGGAAGACAACAAAAAGCGCACGAACCGCCGCATCCGCGTGATGGCGGCGTGGACGGCAGCGCTGGTAGTGCTGGGCGTGGTGATGTGGCAGGTAAACAAGGCGGACACGGTGGAAGAACCGGTAAGTCAGCCCGCCGCGACGGAAACGCTTGCGCCCGAAGCCACGGAAGCGCCGGACGACGACACGCCGGTTGGCTACGAAGTCGGCATGAAGTGCCCTGATTTCACGGCTCCGCTGTACGGGGAAGAAGGCGGCGAATTTACGCTGTCGGCGCAGAAGGGGAAAGTGACGGTCATCAACTTCTGGGCGACGTGGTGCACGCCGTGCGTGGCAGAGCTGCCGTATTTTGCGGAGCTGTATGCGGAGTACGGCGACGAAATCTCGCTGGTGGCGATTCACTCGAATCTCGTGACGGATGATGTGGACAAGTTCCTCGCGAAGGAGAATCTGAATATGCCGTTCGCGCTGGACAAGACGGGCGCGGTGATTAAGTCACTGGGCGGCTCGACGCAGCTGCCGATGACGGTCATTGTCGATGCGGACGGGAAAATCGTGTACAACAAGGTCGGGTCGGTGACGCTGACGGTGCTGGAAGGGCTTGTCGCGCCGCTGCTGGCGGAGTAACATCAACATAGGCAGGGGGATTTGCGCTCCCTGCTTTTTTCAATTGTAACAAACGCGTCGGAACGCTTGCGGAATAGCCTCTTTGCTGGTATCATGAAGGCAGAAATCACCATAGGAGGGAAAACGCATGAAGAAACTGTTGTGCGGGATACTGTGCCTGCTGATGCTGTTAGGCTGCGCGTCAGCGGAGGGGTATTGGTACAGCGCGAAGGGCGACAACGGCTTGTGGGGGCATATCGACGAGATGGGGAACTGGGTGATTCCGCCGAAATTCGACAGTGCGGGCGACTTCCGGGGCAATTATGCGTGGATTCAGCAGGGCGACCGGGAGGGGTTCGCGAACCGCGACGGCGAAATTGTGCTGCTACTGGATGAGAATGTAGTGACAGACAGCGGCTATGATGGCTTCTATTACGGCGGACGCGAAACGGGCATTTGGCTGCTATACAAGAAGGCGACGGGGAAAAACAGTCTCGGCACGGAATGGCTGGAAGGCTTCTTTGATGTGCAGAGCGGTGTTTACAGCGGCTTGAAGTGGCGGGGCGTGAATCATAGGGAGTCGAACAGCCGCTTGATTGCCGTGGCAGACGAAACCGGCAAGTGGGGCTATGTCAGCCGCGATACGGGCGAAATGGTGATTCCGGCGAAGTATGATTCGGACAACATGGGTTCCAATTTTTATGACGGGTATGCCGTTGTCACATTCTGGGACGATGATTACAACATTGTGCAGACGCTGCTGCTGGACGAAACGGGGAAGGAATATCCCCTGCCGGAGGGCATCAATGCGGCGAGCTGCGATACCGTGATTAGCGGCGGGCTGTTTGAGGTGGTGGACGAGAACGGCTTATACGGCTACTGCAATACAAGCGGCGAAGTGGTGATTGAACCGCAGTTCGCGTATACCTTCGAGTTTGAGGATGGCTATGCGGAGGTTGAATTTACCGACGGCACTTATGGTGTCATCGACCAAACGGGGAAAGTTGTGATGCGCACGACGGATACGCACTATGCAGACGTCCGGCATGGCTGCTATGTGCTGCCAACGGGCGAACACAGCTTCACGATGTACAGCGTGGCGGGCGAGGAGTTGTTCACCCTGCAAGGCGAAAATATCGTGCGGCTGTGGACGCCGGAAGAAAACGGCTTGTGCATGTACGTCGTGGAGAAGGGCAGACAGCGCCGCTGCGGTTGGGTGAACATGCAGGGCGAAATCATCAGCGAAGCGAAGTGGACATTCCCGGAATACGACCAGCCGGACGTGTATTTCCCGTCGGGCTTGCAGGCAGTGTACGATATAGACGGCACGAGGCTGGCAGGGTATCTCGACGAAAGCGGCGAACTGGCGATTCCGCTGCAATTCAGCTTTGTGACGCAGTTCTACGGCAAGCTGGCGTATGTGGGAATGGTGCAGGACGACGGCACGACCCAATACGGCTACATCAACCAGCAGGGCAAATGGGTGTACAGCTGGACGGAATAAGGAGGGAAAACGCATGAAGAAACTGTTGTGCGGGCTGCTGTGCCTGCTGATGCTGCTGGGCTGCGCGTCGGCGGAGGGGTATTTGTACAGCGCGAAGGGCGATAACGGCTTGTGGGGGCATATCGACGAGACGGGGAATTGGGTGATTCCGCCGCAGTTTGATGAGACGTCGATTTTCTTCGCAGAAGAGGATTATGCGTGGATTCAGCAGGGCGACAAGCAGGGGTTTGTCAGCCGGACGGGTGAAATTCGACTGCTGGAAGATACGGAAGATCCGCTGGTTGATTATTTCAGCAATGTTTGGATTGTCATGGAATATTACGGTGCAGAATCGGAAATAGACCAAAGGGCGGGCTTTTTTGACCCGACCAGCGGGGTATACAGCGGGCTGCAATGGGCGCTCGTGCGCGAGATGGCTTCGGACAGCCGTCTGATTGCCGTAGCGAATGATGACTACTATGCCCAGTGGGGCTATGCCAGCCGCGACACGGGCGAGCTGGTGATTCCCTATCGCTATGGGGCTTATGATAGGGGTGCAAATTTCTGTGAGGGCTACGCGGCGGTTTACACGGAGGATGAAAACTATGTCATTCAGGAATGCTATCTGCTGAATGAAGCCGGGGAGGAAACGCCGCTGCCGGACGGAATGCAGTTTGCAAATATATATGACCCCTGCGTCAGCGAAGGGCTGATTGCGGTGGCAGATGAAAACGGGCGGGTCGGCTACTGCAACACGGCTTGCGAAGTGGTGATTGCGCCGCAGTTTGCGGAGGCGGAGGATTTCAGCGGTGGCTATGCAGCAGTGAAATTTTCTGAAGAGGAATGGGGAATCATTGACCACGCAGGCAATGTGCTGATGCGCACGAGCGCACCGTATGACCGGCATACGCAGAACGGCTATTATGTGCTTCCGGCGGAAAACGGCGGACTGACGATGTGCCACGTCGAGCAGGGCGAACTGTTCACGCTGCAAGTGCCGAATCTTGCGGAGTTTTGGAGACCGGAGAAAAACGGCTTGTGCATCTATCAGACGAACACCAAGGCTGACTATCGCTGCGGCGTGGTGAACATGCAGGGTGAAATCATCAGCGAAGCGAAATGGTGGCTGCCGGAAAAACTGCCGATGGATGACCATTACTTCTCCGGCTTCCTGCTGGTGCAAGACCCAGATACCATACTGTATAATTAATGTCTACTGAATAACCATCCGTTTTTCACGCGATTGCAGAAGTCCGAGTAGCCAATCCAGAAATTGCAAAAAGGCGCACTGAATCTTACGCAGATTCAGCAGCAAAATGGACAGAGCAACCACATGCGCAGCCGTTTCTTCCAGCTTCGCTGTCACCAGCCCCATTCCACACTTACGTTTTCCCAAACTGAATTTGCGTTCTACCTCGACCCGTTCGCACTCGTCCCGGTAATCCTGAGCCTTGTTCCGATCCTCTCCCTTTTTGGGCCTTCCCAGAGCTGGCCCGGAAAGCCGGATTCCCCGCGCTTTGCAGTAGCTGAGATTCTCACGGTTCCGGTATATCTTATCTGCCAGTACCCGACTGGGGTAGTGTCCCTCGCGCTTGTGGAAATTTTCAATCATTTCCTGGAGCTTGGTCGCTTCGTTGTAAGCATCAAAAGAACGGTATTCCAGCCTTGTCCAGCCGTCTGTGACACTGATATCCAGCTTCATGCCAAACTCCACGGGTTTGCCGACCTTTCCCCGCACTATAGGGCGCACAAAGGGCTGGCTGACGCTGACTATTCGGTTCTCAACGCTGTGGGTATGGTTGTCATACATGTACTTTTGCTGCTCATAAATCTTACGAATCGTCTCCAATCGCTCCGTTTGGTGAATATTCAGTGTCTTTTCCTGATTCAGCTTCCCGTCAATGGCAGCAAGGTCTCTTTTCAGATAGTTCAGCTGCTTCCCAATGGCTTTACGGGTCATCTTTGCGGTGTGTTTGCGGCAGCGGACATACTTCAGATAGTCTTTCCGGGCTCGTTTGCGATAGGTACGGGGCTTCTTGCCGTCGGTGGGGCTGTGGAGAATATCCAGCAGCTTCTCAGCATTTTCTCTGGCTTCATTCAGAAGGGAAACATCCTGGGGATACCGGATATTGGACGGTGCGCAGGTGGCATCCACGATTATCGTGCCGCTGTTCCCTCCACCATCGGGCTTGTTATCATCCTGGTTATCGTTATCTTCTGTTTTCTGTGCTTCTTGGATGACCATTTCATTGATCTGAGCCAGAACTTCCGGCGTCAGGCGTTTTCGGAAATGCACCATAGAGGACGCATCGAAGGGCAGTTTGCTGTCGTCATAGCCCGCATACCCACAGAAATACTGCAAATATGGGTTCTCCTGGATCTGCAAAACAGTTTCCACATCGGAATACCCGTATTCCCTCTGGATGAGACAAGCACCCAACGCCAACTGAAGCGGCTTGGCCACATTCCCGGTCTCGGAAGGAAACAGATCCGCGTACTTTTCCTCAATCTTGTCCCATGGGATGCTCTGCGCTTTCTTCACCCAGCGGTTGTCTTCCCGCAGGCGCATACCCATGGGCTGCTGAAAATCTGACAGACTGATCTGTCCGTTGCTGTACCGATACATACACGTTCCCTCCAAGTGCAAGGGTTTTGCCCGCTTTTTGTCGTTTCCCTTGCACCTATTATAGCACAGATTGCCGGGATTGCCTTGTGTCGCAATGCTTTTTGGGTTGGTCAGCAGACATTAATTACATCAATGAGCGCGGTGAGCTGCTGACGTCTTTGCCGATTTCGTATGCATTGGACTTTAACGGCGCACTGGCGTATGTTGTGGTCGAGCAGGACGACGGCACGACCCAATACGGCTACATCAACCAGCAGGGCGAATGGGTGTACAGCTGGACGGAATAATCCCTCGGCGGCGGTGGAAAATGACCATCGCCGCTTCTTTGTGCCTTGACATGGAATGTCCTCAATGGTATAATAAAGATGATATTGTCCATCTGCCTGCACGGGCGCTGCGGGAAAAAGCAGCAGTGCCCGTTTGGAGGTGCGGAAAACACATGACGCAGGGGGATGAGCGCATGAAGGCTGCGAAAGCGTCGATTCGCCAGCGCCTGACCCACAGCAAACTGCCGATGCTGGTGCTGGTCGGCGTTGTTTTATTTGCGCTCATTTTCCTTGGGATGCGCTTTTTCACCCGCTATACGCGAGAAGAACTCTACCGCGAAAGCCAAAATCAGCTGACGGAAATTACGTCGCAAATGTACGAGAAGCTCTCCATCACGCTGGAACAGCAGTGGGATTTCCTGACTGTAATGGATAGGTCCGTAGCTTTCTACGCCCCGACGACACAGGAGGCACTCGTGCAGCTGCTTCAGGCGACACAGAATCAGCTGATGTCGCAGGACAGCGCCCTGCGATTCCTTGCGATTGACGAAAGCGGAAACCTGATTAACGCGGCGGGAGAGCGGATGCCCTGCGAATTTGCCGATACGCTTGGCATGACGGGGCGACAGTGTTTCCTTATTCGCGGCAGGGGCGGCGATGAAAATCAAATGGTCTTTTCCCTGCCCATCATGCAGCCGCTGACGGTTGCGATGGGGGAAAAGAGCATCCGCATCACGCATCTGGTGCTGCTCAAGGGCATGAGCAGCCTGACGCCGTTCTTCCGCAGCAGCGCATTTCACACGCAGAACAGCACCTATGTCGTCATCAGCGACGGCGTGAAGATGTATTCCGACGCGGCGGATGAGAACATCAACTTTCTGGGACGGAACATTTATCCGGCGCTGCGGACGCTCCGCTACCCGCACGCGGGCAATTTTGATAACTGTCTGACGGAACTTGAAGCATCTGACAATCATTTTACCTGCACCGATGTGCTGGTGGACAAAACACAGTATTTCTTGTGCATGAAGCGCCTAACCGGATGCGACTGGACGATGCTGTTTCTTGTGCCGGGGGTGGAGGTTGCTGCCGGTGCGCGCGCAATGGTGGATTCGATTACGCTGATAGTCAACATTGCATTCTTCGTCTTGCTGCTGCTGACGGTGGGGGCAATGTACTTTCTGTTGACGGCGATGCAGAACCGGGAGCGCTACGCCGTGGAGACGGAGAACGCGCAGGCGCTTGCACAGGCGAACGCGGAGCTGGATCGGGCGCGTCAGGCAGCGGTGGATGCGCTGAAACTGGCGGAATCCGCCAACGTATCCAAGACGGCGTTCCTGACGAATATGAGCCATGACATCCGCACACCCATGAACGCTATCATTGGCTTGACGAACCTGATGCAGCACGACCTGAACAATCCGGAGAAGCTGCAGGCGTATATCGACAAGCTGCACACATCCAGCGAGCATCTGTTAGGGCTGATCAATGACGTGCTGGACATGTCCAAAATCGAGAGCGGCGCGGTGACGCTGCGCATGGATGAAGTCAATCTTGCTGAGCAGATTGAGCAGATTGAAGCCATCATCCGCCCGCAGACGCGCCAGCGCGGGCAGCACTTCATCGTCCGCGCGAGCCAGATTCACCACGAGAATTTCATCGGCGATGCGACCCGTCTGCGGCAGGTGCTGCTGAACATCCTGTCCAACGCGGTCAAGTACACCCAGCAGGGCGGCGAAATCAGCCTTGACGTGCGCGAGGTGTCCCGCAGCGGGCATTCGTATGTGAAATATGCCTTTGTGGTCAAGGACAACGGCATCGGCATGACGGAGGAGTTCCAGAAGCACCTGTTCGACGTGTTCACCCGCGCGGAGAATTCCGTGACGAACAAGGTGCAGGGCACGGGGCTGGGCATGGCGATAAGCAAGAGCATTGTGGACATGATGGGCGGCGTGATTAACGTCGAGAGTGCGCCGGGCGAAGGCAGCCGCTTTGAAGTGCTGCTGGAGTTCAAGGTGGACGCACAAGCGGATGACCGCGCGCACACGGTGAAGGACTGCCGTCTGCTGCTGGTCGGCTATGCACCGGGGCGCGTGGCGGACGTGCAGGATGCGCTGGAACACACACCCGTGACGGCGGAGGCGGTCGAGCGCCCTGAAGACGCGGTGAGCATCCTGCGGCAGGAGGATGTGGACGTAGTGCTTTTGTCCTGCCAGTACCGCGCGCCGGAGATGCTGCGCCCGCTGGTTCGCCAGATGCGCGAGGCCGCCGGGAAGCCGATTTTCGTATTCTGTATGCAGGCGGGGCAGCGCGAGGAAGTGCTGGATATCATCAGCGCCTGCGGACTGGACGGCTTTGTGCCGCTGCCGTTCTTCCTCTCCAATCTGGAGAACGAGATGGCGAAACTGCGTACGGAATTCGGCAATATCGGGAACGTGGACGGCACATCGGTGCTGAACGGGATGCGGCTGCTCTGCGCGGAGGACAATCCGCTGAATGCGGAAATTCTGGAGGAGCTGCTGCACATGCAGGGCGCGACCTGCACGATTTACAGCGACGGCAAGCAGTTGGTGGAGGCGTTCGACCACGTCCGCCCCAGCGACTACGACGTTATCCTGATGGACGTCCAGATGCCCGTGATGAACGGCTACGAAGCGACGCGCGCCCTCCGCGCCAGCGACAACCCCGTCGGCAGGACGATTCCGATTATCGCCATGACCGCGAACGCCTTTGCGGACGACATCCAGCAAAGCATGGATGCGGGCATGGACATGCACCTTTCCAAGCCGATTGATATTGCGGTGCTGGAAAAGACGCTGAGCCTCTTCCGCACGGACAAGAAGAACCATGGGCGTGCGGTGTTTAAGAGGAGAGTCATGGAGATGGAGAAGTGAGGGGGGAAAAGCCTCTTGCTATCTCTATAATGGTTTTCGCTGCGATGTTGAGGATGCAATTCTCCTTGCAACGATAAAAAACCAACTACGGTAGTGTGAACCGAAGGGGTCAAGGGGGCGATCGGAAAGCCCCCTTGTCGCGCCCGCAGGCGCGAAATCCCTGCGCCTTCTTGTCAAAATCAGGCGACCCTGTTATAATGGAAGCCAACACAGGAAGGGGACGAAGCGGATGAAGAAGAACGATTTGCTGACCTTGACGGCGGATGGCCTTGGGGCGGACTTGGAAGGCGTGTGCCGCGCCGACGGCATGGCCGTTTTTGTGCCGGGGATGCTGCCCGGCGAGACGGCGAGGGTGCGCATCGTCAAGGTGCAGCCCCGATTCGCGTTTGGGCGCATGGAGGGAAAGCCGCTGACGGCGTCACCCGCCCGGAAAACGCCGGATTGCGCGGCATACCCCCGCTGCGGCGGCTGCACGGGGCGTCATATGACCTACGAAACGACGCTGGAAGCGAAACGCCAGCAGGTGCAGGACTGCTTCCGCCGCATCGGGCATATCGACATTGACGTACCGCCGGTGCTGGGGATGGCTAACCCATCGCACTACCGCAACAAGACGGCGCTGCCCGTTGGCGGAACGGTGGAAGAACCCGTGGCAGGCTTTTTCGCGCCGCGCAGCCACGATATTATCCCGATTGCGCAATGCCCGAACGCCATGCCGCCGGCGGACGAAATCTGCCGCCGCGTGCTGGGGTGGATGAAGCGCTTCCGCGTCGAACCGTACGTTGAGGAGACGCACACGGGGCTGGTGCGGCACATTGTCGTCCGCGTCAACCGAAAGGGCGAGGCGATGGCGGTGCTGGTCATCAACGGCAGCGAAATTCCGCACGAGGGGGAACTGGTTACGTCCTTGAAAGCGGCGGGGGCGGTCAGCGTCATTCTGAATGAAAACCGCGAGCGCACGAATGTCATCATGGGTCGGCGCTTCCACACCCTCTACGGCTGTGACACGCTGACGGACGAGTTGTGCGGCCTGCGCTTTGAAATCAGCCCGGCGGCGTTCTTTCAAGTTAATCCGGCGCAGACGGAAGTGCTGTACCAGACGGCGCTGGATTTTGCCGAGCTGACGGGCGACGAGCGCCTATGCGACGTGTATTGCGGCGCGGGCACGATTACGCTGATGATGGCGCGCCACTGCCGCAAGGCGCTGGGCATCGAGATTGTTCCGCAGGCGATTGAAAACGCGAAGGAGAACGCCGTCCGCAACGGCATCGAAAACGTGAATTTCCGCTGCGGCGCGGCGGAGACGCTGCTGCCGAAGCTGGTGGCGGAGGGCTTGCGCCCGGACGTGATTGTGATCGACCCGCCGCGCAAGGGCGTTGAACCCGCCGTCATTGACGCGATTGCGCAAGCCGCCCCGAAGCGCGTGGTCTATGTGAGCTGCAACGTTGCCACGCAGGCACGCGACGCGGCGCTGTTTGTGGAGAAGGGGTACAGGGTGCAGAAGGTGCAGAGCGTCGATATGTTCTGCTGGACGAACGGGGTGGAAACTGTTATGTCATTGGTCCAACAGAAGTCGGATGATATCGTCAAGGTCGGCATCGACGCGGACGAGTTGGCCGTCACCAAGGCCGAAAGCAAGGCGACCTATGGCGAGATTCAGGCGCGCGTGAAGGAACAGACCGGCCTGAACGTCACGCCGCTGTACATCGCGCAGGTGAAAAGAAAGCATGGGATTATCGAGCGCGAATGCTACAACAAAGCGAAGTCCGAGAGCGCAAAGATGCTGATCTGCCCGCCGGATAAGGAAAAGGCGATTGAAGAGGCACTGCGGTTCTTTGGGATGATCGCGTAAAGATTTCAAACCGGATCGGTCGGGGAATACTACCCGCTCGATCCGGTTTAATAAATTGAACCGATGTAAATCTGAGCCAGAAACGAATCCGATGAATTGATAGGACGTCGTTCTATGTCATTTTTTCATCGTGACATTTTTTTGTTGACGAAATGGAGATTTCATGTTATACTGCCATCAGCGAAAAGGATTCTAAAGGTCCATACCTGTTATTTATTGCTCATGACAAATCGAGGTGAACCCATGAAGTTAGGCGAACTGGCAACCGTCCGAAGCGGGCTGGTTTTATCCAGAAAACAGGCGCGCAAAGGCGCCCCCGTCAAGATGCGGTATCCCATACTGAGCTTTCGCGCCATCCACCCAAACGGATACATCGACATGGAACAGCTGGATGGTTTTGACGCTGCGGAGCAGTTATCACCGGAGTACCTGACACAGGTCGGCGACGTCATCATCCGCCTGACCTCGCCGTACACCGCTGTTCTCATCGACGAAGCATCCGCCGGCATGGTCGTTTCATCAAACTTCGTCATCATCCGTGTTGATCGAAGCAGGCTCCTGCCCGGATATCTGGTCTGGCTGATCAACACGCCGAAGATCAGGAAAGCTATTTATGAAAACACCAGCAGCAACATGCTGGGCGCCATCAACGCCAGATTCTTTTCCGAATTTGAAATTCCCCCGTTGTCCATCCTCCAGCAGCAGAAAATCGCCGAACTGCATCTGCTGGCGAAAAAGGAGACGGCGCTGCTTCGCCAGTTGTCGGCAGAGAAGGAGCGCTACTACGATCTGCTGATCCGCAATGTACATTCGACCATGAAATGAGGTATGCACCATGACGACCCGCAACGATATCGAACGCGTTCTCTGGAAGGCCTGCGACAGCTTCCGAGGAAAAATCGACAGTTCCCGCTACAAGGACTACATCCTGTCCATGCTGTTCGTGAAATACCTGAGCGACGTCACCCTCGAAAGACGCGCCCTGTACATGGAGCAGTACGACGGTGACGAACGGCGCGTCGAGCGCGCCATGAGCCGGGAGCGGTTCTCCATCGACAAGGAATCCACCTTCGACTATCTGTACGAAAACCGCACGGATACAGAGATCGGCCAGAAGATCAACGTCGCCCTTTCCCACATCGAGGATCACAACAGTGGAAAGCTGCGCAACGTGTTCCGCGCCATCGACTTCAACTCCCAGGTTGACTTCGGCGACGTCAAAGAAAAGAACGCAACGCTCCGCAATCTGCTGGAAGACTTCCACGACCTGGATCTTCGTCCCGGCCAGCTCGGCTCCGCGGACATCATCGGAGACGCCTATGAGTACATGATTGCCAACTTTGCCTCCGACGCAGGCAAAAAAGGCGGCGAGTTCTTCACGCCGAGTCAGGTTTCCGAGCTGGTGGCCTCGCTCGTCAAGCCGCGGGAAAACGACCGCATTTACGATCCCACCTGCGGCAGCGGTGGCCTGCTGCTCAAAGCCTACAAGAAGGTGCCCAGCGGCAAGGTTGCCGTCTACGGTCAGGAGCTGAACGCCCAGACTTGGGCGCTCTGCACGATGAACATGTTCCTCCACGGCGTGGATGACGCCCGCATTTGGCAGGGCGACACGCTCTCCAATCCGCAGAACCTCGAGGACGACAAGCTCATGAAGTTCCAGGTGGTGGTCGCCAATCCGCCGTTCAGCCTGGACAAATGGGACAGCGGCTTCCTCGCCAAGGCTAGTCTGGATGAAAAAGGAAAGAAGCAGGAGAAAATGACCGCTTCTCTGGACGAGCACCATCGATTTGACTGGGGCGTTCCGCCCTCCTCCAAGGGCGACTATGCCTTTGTGCTCCACATGCTGCACAGTCTGGATGCGGAAAACGGGCGCATGGCGGTTGTTCTCCCCCATGGTGTGCTCTTCCGCGGTGCCAGCGAAGGCAAGATTCGCAAGCAGCTGGTTGAAATGAACCTGCTGGACGCGGTCATCGGCCTGCCCGCAAACCTGTTCTACGGCACGGGCATCCCCGCCTGCATTCTGGTGTTCAAAAAGAGCCGCACCTGCGACGACGTCCTGTTCATCGACGCCTCCGGCGAGGGCAATTATGAAAAGGGCAAGAACCAGAACCTCCTGCGGGACAGCGATATTGCCCGCATCGTCAGCACCTACGAGGCGCGCGAGGCCAAGGTGGACAAGTACAGCTACCGCGCCTCCCGCGCTGAAATCCGCGAGAACGACTACAACCTGAACATCCCCCGGTATGTGGATACCTTTGAGGAGGAGGAGCTGGTGGACATCGACGAGGTGAAGCGGAATATCGCCAGCATCGAGGCAGAGCTTTCGCAGGTGCAGGCGCAGATGAAGAAGTATTTGGAGGAGCTGGGGCTATGAACAACGAGATTGCGCGTTACAGCGAAGAAACCTTTGAAAGCATCAAGCACGTCAATGAGTATGGCAATGAATTCTGGTATGCAAGGGAGCTGCAATCCATACTTGAATATACGGAATGGCGGAATTTCCAGAAACTCATTGAAAAAGCTCAAACAGCCTGCGAAAACAGCGGCATAGCTGTGGATGAATGTTTTGTTGAGGTCAACAAAACATCGCCCATGCCGAACGGTGGTGTTAAGCTGATTGATGACTACATTCTCTCCCGCTATGCCTGCTACCTGATCGTTATGAATGGCGACCCGCGCAAGGAGGTCATTGCAGTTGGACAGACCTACTTCGCCGTAAAGACGCGCCAGCAGGAGTTGATCGACCACTACGATGAGCTGTCCGAGGATCAGAAGCGGCTTGCCATCCGCAAAGAAATGAAAGCGCACAACAAGTCCCTGGCCGAAGCGGCGCAAAAGGCTGGCGTTATCAAGTCCTATGATTTCGCCATTTTCCAGAATTACGGCTATCAAGGACTGTACGGAGGCCTCGGCGCAAAAGAAATCCACGCTCGTAAAGGTCTCAAGGAAAACGAACAGATTCTTGATCACATGGGCAGCACCGAGCTGGCTGCTAACCTGTTCCGCGCTACGCAGACAGACGAAAAGCTGCGCCGCGAGAATATTCGAGGCAAGGAAAAGGCCAATCAAACCCACTACGAGGTCGGCAGGAAGGTCAGACAGACCATCGCCGAGCTGGGCGGCACCATGCCGGAAGACCTGCCGACGCCGAAAAAGAGCATCAGGCAGATTGAGAGTGAGCAGAAGAAGCGCATCAACGGCAAATGAGCCTGAATGAGGTGAACGCATGACACCCGAAGTAAGAGATAGAATTGACCAAATCCGACAGGGGATTGTGCCGGAGGGGTATAAGAAAACAAAGTCCGGCATCTTACCTGAGAGCTGGTCAGTCCGCACGATAGCTGAATGTCTTGAGCGCGTGGAACACCCAGTCGAAGTACAAGCCAATGAGATGTATACACAAATTGGAATACGCTCTCACGGAAAGGGATTATTCTATAAGGAACCCGTTACAGGGGACTCCTTGGGCAATAAATCCGTGTTTTGGATTGAACCTGACTGCTTTATTCTGAACATCGTTTTTGCCTGGGAACAAGCCGTCGGAAAGACTACACAGGCAGAAGCGGGCATGATTGGTTCCCATCGTTTTCCCATGTATCGTCCGATCAATGGAAGCATTGACATTGATTATCTCATTTCCTACCTGCTCACCAAGCGCGGAACGGACATTCTTGAAGCTGCTTCTCCCGGCGGAGCAGGCCGAAACAGAACCCTCGGACAAGACCGCTTCATGAAAAGCAGAATTGTCCTTCCGCCGCTTGACGAACAGAAGAAGATTGCCGAAATCCTCTCCACGCAGGACAAGGCAATCGAACTGCAAGAGCGCAAAATCGAGGAACTGAAAAGGTTCAAAAAGGGCTGTCTGGAAAAGATGTTCCCGCGGAAGGGGCAAAAGGTTCCGGAAACGAGGTTCCCCGGCTTTACGGGCGATTGGGAACAGCGTAAGGTTTCCACTATTGCTTCAGATACGCGCGGAGGCGGCACTCCAGCTACCTCAAATGAAACATACTGGAGCGGTAATATTCCCTGGATTCAATCATCTGATTTGTCTGAGGGAAAACTGTTTGGAGTTGAGCCCAGAAAATACATTTCAAGAGACGGTTTGAATAACTCTGCTACTCAGCTTGTACCAGAAAACTCCATAGCTGTTGTGACCCGTGTGGGCGTCGGAAAGCTTGCATTTATGCCGTTTTCTTACACTACAAGTCAAGATTTCCTTTCGCTTTGCAAGCTCCAAACTGAACCCCATTTTACAGTATACGCATTGTACCAAATGTTACAGGGAGAACTGCAAGCCGTACAGGGTACATCCATCAAAGGGATGACGAAAGATGACCTGCTCTCCAAGTCCATTTTCGCTCCTAAAGATGAGGTGGAGCAGCAGCAACTTGGCTCGTATTTCAGAAACCTTGATACCCTTATCACCCTTCATCAGCGTAAGCTGGATGAAATGAAAAAACAGAAAAAAGCCCTGATGCAGCTTCTGCTGACGGGGATTGTGAAAACGAAAGGAGAAGTACGATGAAAAAGCCGATCGTTGCCCTGATGTACGATTTTGACAAGACCCTTTGTACGAAAGACATGCAGGAATATGGATTCATTCCGTCCCTCGGCATGAGTTCTTCTGCATTTTGGGGAGAGGTTCGCCAGTTGACCGATAGTCAGGAAATGGACAATATTCTTGCATACATGTATAAAATGGTGGAAAAAGCAAAGGAGAAAAGAGAAACCATCACGAGGGAAACCTTTAAGGAACTCGGTGAAGGTGTGGAATACTTTGACGGAGTTGATTCATGGTTTGAGCGAATCAATGCATACGGGGAGAAAATGGGTGTTCGCATTGAGCATTATATTGTTTCTTCGGGTATTAAGGAAATCATTGAGGGGACGAAAATCGCTCATTATTTCAAGAAAATCTACGCCTGTGAATTTATGTATGATTACACCGGAACGATTCAGTGGCCCAAATATGCTGTCAATTACACCGCAAAGACACAATTCCTTTTCCGAATCAATAAAGGCGTTCTAACCATCGACAGCCAAAGTGCAGACAAGCTCAATCAATACACGCCTGAAAATGAGCGGAGAGTACCGTTCAGAAACATGATTTACATTGGTGACGGTCTGACCGACGTTCCATGTATGAAGCTTGTAAAGACAAATGGCGGTCAATCTATCGCTGTTTACGATCCGGAAAAAGGAAAAAGTGCAGCGGAAACCCTTCTTAGGGATAATCGCGTGAATTACGTTGTTCCTGCGGATTATAGTACGGGCAGTGACATCGAAACAATCGTTTTCGCTATTATCAAGAAAATGCAAGCAGAATCTGAGATGCTTTCCTATCGATGATGAGCTCAGATGGAGGTATTCCATGAATTCTGACCTTTATCTCGAAAAAAATATCAGTCAACAACCTGCTATCGACTTATTGACTGCCATGGGCTACACCTACATTTCCCCGGCGGATTGCGACAAGCAGCGCGGCAGCCGGTATCACGTGCTGCTCCGGGACATCCTGCGCGGTCAGCTCCGTAGACTCAACCGCTATGTCTATGCGGGTGCGGAAAACGAGTTCTCCGCCGCCAACATCGAGCGCGCCATGGAGGATCTGAACGAACCGCTGACGGACGGCCTCGTGCGCACCAGCGAGAAGATTTATGACGCGCTGCTGCTGGGCAAAAGCTATCCGGAGACCGTCGGCGACGGCAAAATGCTCAGCTTTAACCTCCGGTATATCGACTGGGACAACCCGCAGAACAACGTGTTCCACGTCACGGAGGAGTTCGCCGTGGACAGCCAGGACAGGCAGCACAACGCCCGCCCGGACATCGTGCTGTTCATCAATGGCATTCCCTTTGCCGTCATCGAGTGCAAGGCCCCGCATATCCCCGTGGAAGAGGCCGTCGGGCAGATGATCCGCAACCAGCAGGCGGCGTATATCCCGCATCTCTTCAAATTTGCGCAGCTCGTCGTGACGACCAACAAGAATGCCGTCAAATACGCGACAGCCGGCACGCCCAAAAAGTTCTGGAGCGTCTGGAAGGAGCAGGATGACGAATGGCTGCAAACCCGGCTGAAAGCGCTCGTCCCGGATCGAATGCCCACTGAACAGGACAGGAATATCGTCTCGCTGTTCAGCCCCGAGCGCGTGTACGAGCTGATTCGCTATTTCATTCTCTTCGACGCCAACGTGAAGAAGGTCTGCCGCTATCAGCAGTTCTTCGCCGTCCGGGAAATCATGAAGACCATCGCCGAAAACGACGAGCACGGCAACCGCCAGAGCGGCGTCATCTGGCATACGCAGGGCAGCGGCAAGAGCCTGAGCATGGTCATGCTGGCGAAGTATATCCTGATGGAGCTGAAGGACTGCCATCCCCGCGTGGTCATCGTCACGGACCGCAAGGAGCTGGACGCGCAGATTGCCGCCACCTTCGCCCATACCCGGCTGACTCCCGCCCGCGCGACGAGCGGACGCCATCTGGTGGAGCTGGTAAACAGCGCCCGGGCGGACGTCATCACCAGTATCATCAACAAGTTCAACACCGTCGAGCGGCAGGAGGTCAAAAACCCCTCCCGCGACATCTTCGTGCTCGTGGACGAAAGCCACCGCTCCAACTACGGCCTCATGGCGACCCGGATGCGCAGCGTATTCCCCAACGCCTGCTACATCGGCTTCACCGGCACGCCGCTGATGAAAAGCGAAAAGAACACCATGGCCCGGTTCGGCAGGCTGATTCACAAGTACACCATCCGGGACGGCGTGGAGGATGGCGCGATTGTCCCCCTGATCTATGAGGGGCGCTTTGTCGAGCAAAAGGTGGACGAAGAAAATATCGACCTCTGGTTTAAGCAAACCACCCGCCGCCTGACGGAGGCGCAGCGGGAGGATCTGCGCAGGAAGTGGAGCAGCATTCGTCGCCTAACCTCCACCGACGCGCGCATCAAGCGCATCGCGCTGGACATCAGCGAGCACTTCATTGAGGGCTACAAGGATACCGGCTTCAAGGCCATGCTCGCCACCAACTACAAGCGCGACGCGATCCGCTATCTGCAGTGCTTTGAGCAGTTCGGCGACCTGAACTGCGCCGTCGTTATCTCGCCGCCCGACATGCGCGAAGGCGTCGATGACGTCGACGAGGGTGCGGACGATCTGGTCGTCTCCTTCTGGAACAAGATGATGCAGCAGTACGGGGATGCCGACCGCTACGAGGAAGCCATCAAGAACAGGTTCTGCGATGGTGAAATCGACATTCTGATCGTGTGCAGCAAGCTGCTCACCGGCTTCGACGCGCCGCTGTGTCAGGTGCTCTACATCGACAAGGAGCTCAAGGAGCACGGCCTTTTGCAGGCCATCGCGAGGACGAACCGCCTGCACGAGGGCAAGGACTACGGCCTGATTGTCGATTACCGCGGCCTGATTGAGAAACTGGACACCGCCATGGACATGTACAGCGGCGCCGGTCTGGAGAACTTCGACGGCGGCGATTTGAAGGGCGTCGTGGTCGATGTGATGGCTGCCGTCGGGAATCTCCGCAGCGCCTACACGCAGCTGGTGGAGCTCTTTGCGCCGGTGGGCAGCATCAGCGATGCGGAAGCCGTCGAGGTGTTCCTCGCCGATGACAAGATGCGTCAGGATTTCTATACTCTGCTCTGTGCCTTCGGCCGGGCGCTGCATTTGGTGCTGAATGCGGAGCAGGCATACAACGCGCTGAGCAAGGAGGAACGGCAGAAGTATCAGGACACGTTCATCTTCTTTTCAAAGGTTCGCCGCAGCGTCAAGCTCCAGTACTGCGACGCCATCGACAACGCAGAGTATGAACCGCTGATGCAGAATCTGCTCGACACGCACCTGTCTGTCGCCGGGCTGAAGAAGATCACAAGCCCCATCGACATTCTGAACAAGGACGACTTTGAAAAGGAGCTTGAGGAGCTGGGCTCGCTGCGGTCAAAAGCTGATGCGATAGCCAGCCGGATGACCCGAAGCATCAGCGAGAAGCGCGACGAGAATCCCGCCTATTATGACAGCTTCTCCAAGCGGATCAGGGACGCCCTTGCGCTCTACAAGGAAAAGGTCATCTCCGAAGCCGAATACCTTGCCAAGATGCGCACCATCATGGGGGATTACCACGCCGGCAGGAGCACCGTCAGCTATCCGGAGCGCATCAAGAATAATGTTCACGCACAGGCCTTTTTCGGTGTGCTGACCGCACTCTTTGACGAGGTGGAGGACGAACGGATTACACCCGATTTCGTTGCAGAGGTTTCCGAGGAGATCACAAAAATCGTCGCCTCCCACAGTCAGGTGGACTGGACGAACAACAAGACCATCCACGACCGCATTTCACAGGACATCGACGATCTGTTCTACAAATACGAAAAGGAGCATGGTCTGAAGCTCTCGTTCGATCTCATCGACAAGATCATCGACAATGTCAAGACTGTTGCCCTGCGGAGGTTCTGAGCGATGGACATCACCTGCCAACGAACCATAACCGCCGATGGGTGCGAAATCCTATACAGTCTTGAAAGAAAGCAGGTCAAAAACCTCAATCTGCGGGTGCGGAAGGATGGCAGCGTGTGGGTTTCAGCAGATCCGGGCGTCCCCTGCGGGGAAATCGACGCCTTTGTTGTCAGCAAGGCCCCGTATATTCAAAAGGCCCTTGACCACTTCCATGAGATGGCGCAATACAGGCCTCAGCCGAAGCAGTACGTCAGTGGCGAGGCATTCAACATTCTGGGTCGAGGTCTGCGCCTGCAGGTCACACAGGCCGCAAAGGATTCCATTTCAGCGGACGGCGTCTACATCCATCTAGGTGTTCGGGATCTCCACGATATCGAAAGGAAGCGGCGCGTCGTCAACAGATTTCTGGGCCAGCAGTGCAGAACGGTATTTGGCGACGTGATGGATGCGCTGTATCCGTCGTTTCAAAAATACGGCGTGCAGAAGCCTTCTCTGAGAATCCGGGACATGGAAACGCGCTGGGGCTCCTGTCTGGCGAAGAAGGGAATCATCACACTGAACAAGCGTCTCCTCGAAGCACCAAGGCACTGCATTGAATATGTCGTCATGCACGAGCTTTGCCATCTGGTTCACCCCAACCACTCCAGGCAGTTTTATGCCTTTCTCACGATGCTGATGCCGGACTGGAAGGAACGGAAGCAGTATCTGGACAAGACCGCAGCCTATTGGCTCTGATCACGCCAATAGGCAGCTAAAAAGAGCTTTATGAACACATTGTAAAGGCAACCACACATTCTTTGCACTAATTGTTGGAAAACAGCGGCCATGCAGTTAGTACAATTCCAGCCGGAAATCAAGTAAACCGCGCAGAAAACACAACGCCATCTTCCGAATTCTTGATTTCACAGGAGGCGTTGTGCAGTTCGAGAATCAGCCTGACCAGATACAGCCCCAGTCCGCTCCCGCCGGATTGACGGCTGCGGGACTGCTCCACGCGGTAAAACGGCGTGAAGAGCTGGGGCAGAGCTTCTTCCGGGATGGAAACACCCGTGTTTTCAATCGTCATCGTATGCGCATCCAGCAAAATGCGGATGCTCGCGCCCTGCGGGGAATAGAGGATGGCGTTCATCAGAACATTGTCCAGCGCGTTGGTCAGGAGATCCTGGTTTCCCCGGATTGTCACGTCCGAAGCCATGTGCTTTTCAATGTGCAGCCCCTTTTGCGCAAGCAGCTCTTCATCCAGCTCCAGCTGCCGTTCCATTATCTCGCTCAGATTGACCGTATCCGTTTTGAGGACAAAGCTGCCGGCCTCGATTCGGCTGATGATCAAAATCTCCTTGATGAGGCTTTCCATCCTGCCGGTAACCTGAAGCGCCCGTGCCAGGTACTTGTCCCGATCCCGATATACGCCGATTTGCGCCAGCATACCGCTCAGCTGCCCCTTGAGGATCGTCACCGGTGTTTTCAGCTCGTGCGAAGCCGCTGAAAAGAACGCGGAGCGCTGACGCTCCATGTCCCGTTCGCGCTCCATATCCTGCTGCAGGCGTTCATTGGCGGTTTTCAGCTCCGTCAGCGCGTCGGAAAGGTTGTCGGAAAGCGTGTTCAGGCTGTCGCCCAGAGCTCCGATTTCATCCGTGCGATGCTGTGCCCAGCGGGAGTTGAAATTAAGCGCGGCGATGCGTGCAGCGATATGGCTGATGTCCACGATGGGCCGGGTAATCCATCTGGTGTAGAAAAACGAGGTCAGCAGCGAGACGCCAAGAATCAGCAGCACGAGAAACGGCAGCGTCTTTTTCATGGCCTCCGACGCTTGATTGACAGCCTTTTTTCCACCGACTACCAGCAAATGCCCCATCGTTCCATCCCGGAAGAAAAAAGTTCGTGCTTCATCGGCGGATATGTACGCATCGGTGACGGTGATCTGATGGATGACGCTCTCCGCTGTGCCGGTCGCGTCTCCGGCCTCTGTGGCCTGCATAACCGCATCCTGTTCAAGCGTTTCACTTTCTTCCGTGGTGATCGCCGCACGCTCTGCGGTGCCTTCCACAAGATAAGCCTCAGACGAAATCGTATCGTACAGAATTCGCCCATATTCGTCTGACAGACGGAGCGCTGCGCCCGTCTCCCTGCAAAAGGCGGAAAGCAGCTCGTCGCACGCAGACGGCTCCCTCCCGGACAGCGCGGTCAGGAGCGCTTCGGTCTTTTGGTCGAGGTCCTCCTGCAAAATGCTCGTATAGGTGAGCGGCGTCAGATACGCAATCGCGCCATATGTGGCAGCGCAGACGGCGATCATCAGGCCGCAGGTCATCAGAAAGATGCGAAGCGTCAAGCTGTGCTTAATCCTTGTCCACACGATAGCCCACCCCTCTGACCGTCCGGATGTAATCCGCGCCCAGTTTGCGGCGCAGATTCTTGATATGGCTGTAAATCACGCGGTCGTCACCCAGATAGTCGTAATTCCAGATGCGGCTAACGAGCATTGGGTAGGTCATCACGCGCCCCTGATTTTGCAGCAGCTCCCGCAGGCATTCGAACTCGCGGTTGGTCAGCTCCAGCATCTGGTCGCCGCGCATGACGGTATAGGCGTCCAGGTCGAGCGTCAGGTCGCGGTAGCGCAGCAAATTTGCGCCCGGGCGATCCTCGCCCCGGCATCGCCGGAGAATCGCACCGATTTTGCGCAGCAGCACGGGCATGGAGAACGGCTTGGTGATGTAATCGTCAATCCGCAGATCGTAGCCGCGAAGCTGCTCCTCCTCTCCGTCCAGCGCGGTCAGCATCACGATCGGGATATTCGATTTCTTTCGAATCCATTCGCATACGCCAAAGCCGTCGAGCCTCGGCAGCATCAGGTCGAGAAGCACCAAGTCAAATTGCCCGCTTTCAAAAACCTCCAGCGCTTTCAGTCCATCCTCCGCCTCAGCGGTCTGATACCCAGCTTCGGTCAGCCAGGATTGAAGCAGCTCCGAAATATCAAGATCATCTTCAACGATGAGAATACGATACATGTCCTGCGCCTCCTTATCCAGGACAGTATAGCATATCTTTTTGGATTTCTTCTGAATTTTCCGAAATATTCAAAAGCCTGCGAAGGAGCCCTTGTCCCTTGCAGGCTTCGTATTTATCGCGCCCTTTCTGCCACCATGCCGATCAGAGCGCCATCGCCGTTTGCGTCCGGTTTGGTATAATCCCGAATGACCTCAACATCGACCTCTCCCTGATCGTCATCGCAGCAGACTATGCTCGTCATGCTGCCATGGAAGCGTCCGCTGTCAAGCGGTTCGCCGTTGCTCTGGCGAATGTCCAGAAACCGGCGTACACGCTGTCCCTGAAAGGCCATCTCATCGCTCGCCGCATCGTAGCGCAGGCCAAATGCAGCGTAGGGCGCGAAGAAGGCCTGCTTTTCGGCAGCAGTCATTTCACCCTCTGAGGTGGCGGTCGTTTGGGATGTGCTCCCGCCTTGGCTTCGCGCGGCGGATTCCTCCCCGGTCAGCACGCGGATTCCGGTGATCAGGCCTTCCGGGCTGAGCGAGCCGTCCGCATGGCGAATCAGCCGGGTCTGGTCGCGCTCGGTTCGCAGGTCGATGGTTCCCTGCTCGTCCGTGTATTCGATGATCGTGCACACGCCGCCGCTCACCGGGTAGGCGTCCGTGAAGGAGCGCACCCGCTGCCCCTGAACCATGAGCGTCCGGCTTTCCGGGTCGCAGCTTAATCCGTATTCCGCATACGGCTCAAAGCGCCTGACCCAGGCTTCATCATTCTCTGGATACGAATAGGAGTATTGCGTATACACCGCAATGGCCTCCGCAGCCTCGTATGCTGCCGTACCTTCACGGATGATGATGGAATCGTCCGTTTCCTGCCCGGCAGCGGCAGGATGCCCATCCCGTCCATCCAGCAAGATTGCTGTGTCTTGCGTCCGAACAAGCTCCAGCGTGCGGTCCGGGAACCCCGGCTCCTGAACGATGACGGCATCCGCGCCGATGATAAACGTCTTTCCATCGGCCTGATAGGTTCCCTCGCCGCCCGTGAACGTGTACACCTTGCCGTCCATGGCGATGCCGGTCGTCTGCGCCAGCGCAGATGCACAGAGCAGGCACACCAGCATCAAAGCAAGCAGAGACACACAAAACACTTTTTTCATCGTACAACCTCCTTTTTCCCCTTTCATTGGGGATGCACCAAGTATACCCCTGCACTTTGGAGTTGGGCTGTACGGTGTTTGGATATTGTCTGAAGAATCAATTTAGAGACTGGCGATTTGGTTTTATTAAGAAATATCAGGAGACTATGATGGTGACATTCCTACTGTTTATCCCCGATATGCAAAGTTGCAGGCTCTATCTGTTCATTGAGGATATACGCTGCCTCAAAGCTTGGCTTTCTTTGCACAGGGCGTTTTGATAATAG
>OIWS01000947.1_pt1 | contig 32846 bp, 29 predicted proteins | sample 1587611 | NCBI WGS metagenome assembly OIWS01 (sample SAMEA3888919, study PRJEB22519) | human gut metagenome | biome: human gut; feature: human-associated habitat; material: faeces | place: Denmark | collected 2010 | reverse complement strand
CCAGCCGTATTTCAGACAATTACTCAAATTCGCAACGATATTTTCCTGACCGATGATACGAGCTTGGAGAAAGTTCTCCAAGCCATTGGCCAGCTGCAGATGTTCCTGGGAAACCTGGGTTGAAACAGTACTCGGCAATTTCATGTTCTCCTCTTGAAAAATCATATTTTTTCTTTTTCACCACTTGACAAAGCGTGACTCGAATGCCATTTTATAATCAAATACAATACGTATTGTTTGCGATTAAACTACTGCCATTTCTCCAAGAAGTCAAGCTATAAAAGTGAAAGGAAGCTGAATTTTGCGACAATATAATCAAATTTGCAACCAATAATAAAATAAAGGAAGGAATTTCATAGATTATGAGAGCAAGGGATTTGATAAGACCCGGCAAGTATCATGCGGCGCTGCTGTTCTGGCTGGCGCTGCCATCGCGGGTTCACGCGGCGATCCAGCAGGTGACGCTGGAAGCCGGACTGGGATATGTCGGATACTTTATCATCGGAATGATCATGCTGACTTCACTGATTCTGATCGGGGTTGGCGGCTATCAGATGAGTCAGGATTCGGGAAAAGGCAAGATGACAGTGGCGGCGGGAGTACTGATCCCGGTCTTTCTGGCGGTGGTGTACTACATTTTCAGAACCGTGCTGAATATCGACCTGAATTTTTCGCCAACGCTTTGATCGGAGAAACCATGAACGAAACGACAGCGATTATCATTACCCGGAATCCTCCCCAGATGGTGGAGTCTGTTGTAAAGCTCTTTGGCTTCCGCGTCCGCGGCAATACGGTTTATGTGTTTTTCGCCGGGCTGGTGCTGGGAGTGTTCTGTGCCATTGCGGTATATCCGATTCATATTCTGGCAGCAGGACTTGCGCTGGCCGCGCCGCCATTCCTCTCCGGGCTGTTCATCCGAAAGTTCGTGGCCGAAAAGCCCCGGTATTTTTTCTGGTTCTGGCTGGATGAGAAACTGCAGGGACGGTTCCTGCGCAAACCTGAACGGAAGAGAGGCGGTTATGCAGCAGCTCCCTGACGGCTATATCGTCAAAACGGAGAATCCGGATGACAGCTTTCTGGTATATGGCGAGCTGTCCGGCAGAGGATTCGTCAGCAAAGGATACCGGCTTGAGATCCCCTATCTCGGAAATGCGGGCAACGGTCTGAAGAACGACCTTTTTCTCCGGTTGTCCGGCTGGCTGGCGTCGCAAACCCTCGACAAGAGAATTCAGGTCCGCTATACCCGCGATGCGGATTACCGGGATATTCTGGCTTCTTATCAGGAGGATACGGCTCGAAAAACGACCGATGCGTGGAGTCGGCACATCCGGAATGAAATTGCCGAAGAAATCAACCGTAAAATCTCTGCGCGTATTTTACGCCGGGAATATGTCGATCTATATTTCAGTCGAAAACTCGGTATGTTCCTGAAAGGCGGATTGATGCCGGAATCCCCCGGAGAACGTGCCGCGTTCGAGAGGGAGGTCGCTGCAGCTTTTGCCCGTGACATGTCTGATGCGGAGGCTTTTCTGGCATTGCCGGTCAGGTCTTTGGGGGCTGTCGCATTATTCCGGGAGTTTTACCGGGCGGTCAATAAATCCGCACTTGATCTGGAGATTGACTATGAGTCGGCTTTTAAGTACCGGCTTGCCGACATTTACCATTGTGAATACGCCGGAATCACCTCCACTGAATCGGGATATGTCGGCTTCACGTCCGACGGTTACTTTCACAACATCTTCACGCTTCATGATTTCCCTAAAACGGATCTTGTGCCGTTTTGCAGTTCCCGGCTGTTGGAAAATTCCCTGCAGAATCTGACCATCGCAGTCAATATTGAGCCGCAGGATGTGGAAAAGACCATCGAGCAAAAACAAAAACACTGGAAGCGGGTCCGGGCGGATTTACAGGAAGAGGAGAGCGAAGTCGCTGCCTCTGCCGGACTGGATGCCCTGACGGAACATATCTACCGGCTCGGCAAGGGCGAAGATTTTCCGTTGAAAGTGGAGTACATCATCCATATCTGGAACCGGAATCTTACGGAGCTTCAGAGCGATTCCACCATTCTGAAACAGGCGGCGACCTCCATGTTCAGTAGCTTGGACTCTTATGAGCTGGGACGACAGAGCCTGCACAATTTCACCAAGACCTTGCCGGGATATCTCTATTATCCGCGGCGGGATGCGCTTCTGGACTGCATGCACCGTCCGCTGGCGGCGCTGCTGCCGTTTTCAAGTTCTTTTGTCGGGAGGGGCAAGGATGGCGACATTCTGTTTGAAGGCGATCACGGCAATCTGATGACCTTTTCGTTTTTCGACGGAAATACAGCCCAGCATACTCTCTGCCTCGGCCAGACCGGTGCAGGGAAATCGGTGAATTTCGTATCGATCCTGTCGCAATGTTTCCATGAATTCGGAAAAGTGGTGGTGATTGAGGAGGGCGGGAGTTATTTCAATCTGACGCGTCTTTACGGAGATCAGGCGCAGTATATCGTGATTGATCCGGGCGCAAATCTGACGCTCAATTACTTCGACACAGGCGGTTTGCCGCTGACGCCGGCTCAAATTGAATTTGCCGTGATGTTTCTGACGGCGATGTGCGGCGAGAGTTCCGATCTTGAAAAGATTCAGGATCGGGCGGCGATCATTACGCCATATGTTGTGACGGTCTATGCCGATGCGTACAATGAGTGGCGCAACCGGCACCGGGAAGAGCTGGAAGAGGCGGCCCGAATGAGCCTGACCATCGAAGCGATGATTCCCGGTCTGCCGCCGGATCAGAATACGGTGCTGGATGCGTTCTTTGAATTTCGGGAAATTCTGGCCAGACCGGAAAGCGAGTTGGAGGAATTTGAACAGGAGTTGCTGACGCTTCACCGGACCTGGACGATTCAACAGATCAATGACCGTATCATCGATGATCCGGAGATGCTGCGGAATCTCTCCTATGCGTTTATGAAAAGCGGTGACATGCCATATCACTCCCAGTTGGTCGAAGCGGTCCGTGAAACGCTGCTCTCCAATCTGGAAAAGTCGGAGACTTCCCGGATTGCGGCCCGGTTGGCGGTGTACGCAACGGAATCCGGCAAGGGATGCCTGTTCGACGGCGAGACGACCATTGACCTTTCAAAATGCTGGATCCACATCGAACTCGGCAAAATGGCACAGGCGGACAATGCCCTGAAAAATCTGGTCGGGATTGTAATCAACAACCTGGTGAAGAACCAGATCATCAACATGCCGCGTTCCGTGAAAAAGGCGTATCTCTTTGAGGAAGCTTCCCGCTTCCTGTTGATTCCTGGGGCGGCTGAAATCATGAAACAAACCTATGCCCAGTTCCGTAAATTCAACTGTGTGGCGATTACGATCACGCAGTCGATCGCGCAGATGGCGCAGTCCGGAGTGGGACAGATCATCATGACCCAAAGCAAACTGTTTCTGTTTCTGAAAAATACGGATGCGGCGGAACTTGATTCGATCGGCAATTATATCGCGTTGTCCGATGAAGCCAAGCGCACTATTATGGGATTTCCCTCGCCGGAACATTTACCGCCGGGAAAGCGTTTCTCCAGTTTTCTGCTTTATGCGCAACGCGCGGATTGGCCGATGGTCGGTGTAGGGAGAAATTATGCCTCCCGTACAATTCTGGCGGCAGCGGCAACCAGCGGTGAACTTCACAGCCGGATCAACCGTCTCCTGAAAGAACTGGCCGCCCGGTACCGCGAACTTGGATTCGCGGACCGCTTTCTGCTGGCTGCGGAACTGTTGGATGAGGACAACCGCCTGTTTCAACTGCTGGACAGGATCGAACAGACTGTCGGTTCACGGATTACGCCGCTGATCGATGAGGCGAAGATCGCCTATCGCGAACTTGTCGGACAACAAATCAACTGAAAGGAATTTTTATGCAACGCAAATTTTTACCATCTCTGCTGACTTCCCTGCTGCTGGGTACAGCTCCCGGCAGCCAGGCAGCAAAGGTCTTTTTCATTTCGGAAGGGAGTGCCCGCAGTTTTACGATTTCCGCCTCTGCCGCTCAGGTCGGACACACGGCGACTTTCATGGCTTGTGCGGAACGCATGAACGACAATTATCTCCATATCGTGATCTATCTGATCGATCCGGAGGGCACACGGATCGGTCAGGTCATCATGGATACGAAAGTCACCGCCAGCGTCAGTCTGATCAAGACCACCCGGCTGATTGAAGGCAACTACACGGTATCGGAAACCGGCAATGGCGACAATCCGAATAACGGCGAGATCGTGATGGCGACCGCCGTGGATTGGGATGAACCCGGCGATGACATCACCCATCTTCAGGAGGATTGGAATCGCTCTCTGGAAGATTTGCGCAATGAATTGAACGGGACGCTGAATACTCAGACGGAAGCCTTGAATCAGAAGATCGCGGAACTGCAGAAGAAACTGGACGACGCAATTGCCGGACATGATGCGGATCAGGCTGCAATTCTCAAAAAAATTGCAGACTACGAAAAAGAGCTGGAAAAACTGGGAGACGACCTGAATGACAAAATTGCGGTAGTTGAAAAGGAACAGGATGATTTTCAAGATCGACTGGAAGAGTTGGAAAATTCACGCGATCAGGAAAAGCAGGGGGTCGACGCCCGCATTGAGGAACTCAACAGCAAATATGCTGCCGAGGTAAAGCGGATCGACACGGAAATCGCCCGGTTGCGGGCACAGCAGGAAGAACTTGACAGCAAATTTTCCACAGAAAACCGGGAGTTGAAAGCACAACTTGACGAACTGACTTCCCGGCAATCGGAACTGCAGAAACAGCTTGAGGAAGCGCAAGCCGGACACGATTCCGATATTGCCGAAGTTCAGCAGCAGATCGAGGCCAGATCTGCAGAGATTACCGCCGCTCACAATGCGGACATTCAGAAACTCAACCGTACGATTCTGGAACTTGAGGGTAAATACGCTGTTGAAGTGAAGGCATTGAATTCCGAAATGGACCGGATCAATGCCGAATTGGGAATGCTCGAACAGAGTTATCAGGCAGCCGATCAGCGTTTGCAGGCGCAGATCGACCCGCTGAAAGAGCGGGTGACCTCTTTGCAGGCCCAGCAGGCGGCGGCCAGGGAACTCCATGACCGGGACTTTCAGGAACTGCAATCCCGGATTGTGACAGCGACCGAAACGGTAACTGCAGCACATCAGGCCGACATCAAGCTGCTGACTCAATCGATTACTGCTCAGGAGGAAAAGTATGCAGGGCAAATCGCAGATGTGAACAACCGTCTGGAAAAGGTCAATGCGCAGGTCGATGCCTTGAAAACGGAAATCGCCGCAGGCAACCGAGAGCTTCAGGAAGAGCTGGATGACCTGACGGCGGAACAGTTTGCTTTGAAGGAGCGGCAAAATTCCCTGCGTGAACTTCACAACCGTGACATTGCCGAACTGCAGCGCCGGATAGAAAATAAAAACGCCTCACTTCAGGAACACATCGACAATGCCACTTCCGGCCTGCAGGATCAATTGAATTCCATCGACGGCAAATATCGGGATGTTTCAGCTGAGCTGCATGCCCGGATTGAATCGGCGAATGCTGAAATTGCCGGACTGCGAGAGGAATTTTCCCGGGAAGTCCGCGAGCTGCAGGAGCAAATCACTGCCGGGAAACTGGAACGGCTCACTTTGGAAACTCAATTTGCCGCCGCCACAGAAAAGCACGATCGCGAGGTTGCGGAACTTCAAAATCAAATTTCCGGGCAAGTTGCCGGATTGCAGGCTGAAATCGATGCGGAAGTTGCCGTTTTGAATCAGCAACTGGTTACGTTGGAACACCAGTACCGTGAAACTGCAGCCACTCTCAAGGAACAGCTTGAAGCGGTGAACAAGCGTCTGGAGACCGATCTCGACAAGCTGGATGCTGCGGATCGTGAGCTTTATGACAAAATTGCGGAACTGCGTGAAAAACAGGTGGAATATGACGCTTGTCTGGAAAACATCAGAGTGATACACGACAAAGACCTGGAAGCCCTGCAAAAGGAACTCAAGGCGATCGACGAAAAATACCGGGCCGAAATTGAAGAACTCGATGGGAAGATTGCGGAACTTTCCCGGGAAATCGAAACTATGAAAGAGGAAAACTCCCATGATTCGGAGAACATCCGCAAATTGATTGAGGAAGAGATCGGGAAACTGGATTCGGAGATTCGCAACCTGTATCAGGAGTTGGCCGCAGAAAAAGCGGTGCGGGAACAGCATCTTCAGGAAACTGCCAGACGATTCGATATGCTGGAAAAACAATTGACGGCTCTGGATGCCGCAGTCGTCGAACGACTGAAAAGCCTTGAAAACCGAATTCGTTACACCGTCTATTCCGATGAAAAACTCGAAGCGTTGAAACAGGAATTGGAAGCGAAGATTCAAACCAAAGAGACGGAGATCGCCGACCTTGATCTGGAAATCAAGGTTCTGGAAACCATCGATGCAGATGCTACGGAACAACGTGAACGACGCAAACGGAAACTCCTGGAACTGGAACAGCTCCGCAATGAACTCGCTGACCTTGAGTTTGGACTCAAACTTCGGCAGGATGATTCCGAGTTTGCCGCCCATGAAAAAGAGATTGCGCAGTTGAAAGCGGATCTGGCCGCGTTGCGGAATTCTGCGGAGTTACAACTCAAGCAGTTGAGGGATGAGTTGCTGGCGGCAGAGGAGAGATATCTGAAACAGCTGGAGGAGGTGAAAGCCGAAGCCGCCGGCCAGAATGCCGCATTGCAAAAACAGCTGGATGATTTGACGGAAAAGGTTCTGGCTTTTGTCGATACTCTCCGCAGCGAGCAGAAAACCGGGGACACGGAACTGAAAGAGCTTCTGGAAGCACTCGATGCTTCACACAAGGAACTGATCGCCAATCTGGATGGCAGTATCGCCGACAAGCTGGAACAATTGAAGTTGGAAACGGACACCCGTTTTGAAGATTTCCGGGCGATGATCAACGACATCGCCTACCAGCAGCGGTTCAGTTCCGGCGGCAGTGGAAACGGCTATTCTCTGCCGGCCGTACAGGTACAGGAAATTCCGGCAGACACCCGCGACCTGCGCGTCAGCCCCGACGCTTCTCTTGACTCGATACTCAATTAACCCGGAAAGGAAAAGATCATGAAACGACTGATTTTGAAACTATTTTCGGCGGCAGCGGCCGGTTCTTTGTTCTGCGGCTGCTCCTCCGGCCAGATCACCGGAACGCAAGCCTCTGATTTGCTGGCTCCCGCTCTCGGACTGGGCGGAGCACTTGCCGGCTCGTATGTGGCGAAAGACGAGGATGACGGCACACGGCTTGCGGCCACCGGAGCCGCTGCAGCCGGAGCGTTCCTGCTCGGTCAATTCATCGAATCCGGCTTCAGGGATGAGAAAGGCAAGGAATACCGGGCCGGTTATGATCTCGGACGTTCCAATTCGGTCAAGGAACTTTACTGGCTTTACCAGAAACTGCATCAGGCAGAGGACGGAGAGTCCCGGAGCAGCCGGATTTACGAGCTGCCGGTCCAGTATCCGAATGACGGCGTGAAGTATGTTCCGTCATCGGTAGCCCTTTCAATCGTGGAATAGGAAAAGGAAAGAAAATTATGCGGAAGTCAAATCTGTTTTTTCTGTTATGGTCGATGTTGTGCTCCTCGCCGGTATGGGCATTCTATCCCGTTCACGATTCAGTCACCTACGTACATAACACGGTCAAGGCGATTCAGGACGAGCTTTATCAGCAGATGGCTCTGGATTATCAGGTCGATCAGCTCGGTAAAACCGCTGAAATTCTGCAAACCGGTCTTGACACCCTGAAGGTTACTCAGGATACCTATTCCACCTGCAAAGATATGTACGATACCGCGGTTGCGATCTCCGATTATATCGGCGATCCCCGGAAACTGACCGCCTATATGAACCGGGAGTTCTGGCACGATGATGAAATCCAGGCGGCATTGAACATCACCCGGGAGGCGATGGATATGGCCGATGACCGGGTCGCCAATACCGGCAATATCAGGTATATGCTCCGTCAGATCGATTATGCGCTGGCCGATGAGGAGATTCGTCGTTCGGAAAATCTCGCGGATACTCAGAAAGGGGCTCTTGCCGTTCACAAATTCATGTCTGAATGGGGGCCCAAAGCATTGCTTCAACTGCAGGATCTGAACCGGGAAGACCAACGTTTCAAGCCTCGGACTTCCAATCAGACGGAACTTCAGCACGCAACTTATAAAAACGGAATCTGGCAATCCAATGCGCTTGGGCAGATGCTGGCGGCGCAGAGTATGCACTCCGCAATGGTTGCACAGCAGTTTTACGCTGAAAACCTGCGGCTGGATGAACGGGATTTGAAGAAAGCCCAGGCCCTCCATGACGCCCGGAAAATCAATGAAAGCGGCGCGGAGGCATTGGAGTCGAAAGGTTCCGTCGGCAACAACTTCATTGAACAGTTCATTTCCCGGTGAGGCTGTATATGTCGGGTAATATCACATTTCAAAATATCAGCCAGACGATCCTCGACACGCTTGACCGAATGCACCACATCTGTCTCGGATTCGCACTGTTGCTGATTTTTCTCTCCATCTACCGGAATTTTCAGCAGTTCGGCGAGTTTCTAGGCCTGAAATATCTGGCCGGGGTTCTGCTGGCGGTGATTCTGGCCGCTGTTTTTCCCGCGATGGCGGATCGGCTCTTCAAGGGGATGCTTTCGTGGGGAACTGATGCCGGCCGGCGTGTGGAGGAGGCAGTCCGGGTTATGCTGAATGTCGAAGTCGACGGCTCCTGGTATGAGGCCGTGGTGATCGGAACCGCGAACCTGGTTTACCGCGGCGGAATCTGGATCGGGAAAAGTCTCCGGGATCTGATGATTCTTGTAATCTGCGGGCTGTTCCTGATTCTCAAGACGGTTTCACCGATCTTCATTGCAATGCTGACAGTGCCGGAAACCAAATCCGCTGGAGTCAATTTTCTGACAATCACATTCGGCTTTGTCATGGCGCCGCTCTGTATGATTTTCGGAGACCTGGCAATGGTATGGACAGTCTGCCAGCTGTGGGAACATACAGGTATGGCTGCTGCGGCGGCCGGTGCTGTCGGAGCTTCCGGTTCGGCATCGGCGGGGCTGGCGCTGCTGGCGTCTTCGCCGCCGGGGGTGATTATGGTCGCGGCGGGAGCCGTCGGTGCGCTGGTGGCATTCGCCTGCGTATTCGTACTGCTTTGCGTGGTGATGTATGCGGGGATTCCGTGGGCATGCATTGCCCTTTTCCGCGGCGGCGGACTCGGCAATGCCCTGGCCATGTCGCTCAATACCGCATCCAATGTGATGGCCCTTTCCGGAGCCGGTTTGAAAACCAATCGGGGACTCGGCGGAAATATTTCGGATATGCTGCGGCGGGGCAGCGGAAAAAACGGCAGTTCCGGAAATTCTGCCGGAGGAGATCCCAAATGAACTTGAATTCACTCTTTTTCCGGCGTCATGGATTTCTCGTAAGCCTCCATCTGGATACGATGCCACTTGCGGACTTCTTCGATTCTCCGCAGCCGCTCGGCAGCTGCTTCTTCCCGAAGCAGTCGCTGCGCTTCGGCTTCACGGCTGAGGAGTTCAAGGTTCCGTTTGGATTCTTCAGACTCACCGCAGCCGGTGAACATTACTCCGAAAGCCGTGGTCAGGATGGTGGTCAGAATGATCTTTCCCATGTTGTTTCTCCGATTGTGGATGGTTGTAAACGGGACTTCCCGTTCATCGCGATGACGGGAAGTCCGAAAAGGAGAACCTTCTTATGATATCCGAAAGGCAACCCGATATGTATGAACTGGTCCGGCAGGAACGCGACATGTTTTGCCGGTGGCTCGTCCTGCATCTGGCCTGCGTGGCCGCATTGCTGCTGGGGCTGTTTTTTGCCTGTTTGTATATGCAGATGCCGGATCGGGTCATCATTCTGGCGCGCGACCACACGGTCTTTCTCGGCAACTCCGCGCCGCTGGATTCTCCTCGGGTGATTGAGGATGCGGCGCTTCGTGCGGTTTATGCACTGCTTTCGAGACGCTGTGACATTCGGAATGAAAAGGCGATCTTCTTTGCCTTCACCAGACGCGGCCAGGCGCAGGCCAAAGCCTATCTCAATGAAACGCAGGAGATGTTTGAAAAGCGGAAGATTTTTCAGGAAGTCGAGTCCGCTTCCGTCGCAACTGCTGTCCTGAACGGTCAACCTCATGCGCTCGTGAAAGGCATCCTGAACCGGCGTGGAATCTATTTCGGCCATCCCTATCGGCACAGACGGGATTTTGCGCTGATGATGCGGCTGGAACGCGGCAAATCCGATCGCGAGCTCCCGTTCAAGGTTGCCGGGATGCGTTACTGGGAGGAAGAACAGAATGATTGACCTTTCCCGTCATGGAAAAATCCGGCTCCTGACCGCCGCCCTGATTTTGTATCTGCCGTTGTCATTCCTGACGCCGGTTGTCATGTACCAGCTCAGGGATAACAATCGGCTCATCGTCATCGACGGGCGCAACTCCTATCACATCACGGAATACGCGGATCAGGAACGTCTGATCATGTTGTACGAATATACCGCAAGGCTGGCGACGGATGCGCTTTTCATGCGTAATCCGAATGGGCTTGACCGCCCGGAGTTATTCGATGAGATGTATACCGGACAAGCTCGCAACAAGGCATTGGATCTGCTGAAAGCCGAGTTTTCTGTGTTCGGCACACGGGATATTCATCAAAAGGTTGAAATTCTCCGGATCAAAGTACTGGAAGCCGACAGTAAAAAATCCTTTGTGGAAATTGAAGGACAGCTTCTGCGTTCAGTCCATGCCGAAGGAAAACGGGAAAGTTCCGTGGTGAAGTTCAGTGCCACCATGAGTTTGAACGTCAATTTCGATCTCGATAAAAATGCCTTGTATCCATTCATCGTTTCCGATTTTACCTATAACGAACAGAAAAACTGAAAGGATCCTTATGTACAAGAACCGGCTTCTGACTCTGGTACTGCTCGGTGGCAGTACAATCGCCATTCATGCGACCGATCTTCCCAAGACGGTCGCGGCTCTCAATCAATTTCAAGAATTCCGTCTTGCTCAAGGAGAAATCTATGAACTTTACGTGAAATTCGGCGACGGAGTAACCACCGTTACGTTTCCGTCGGCCATTTCCAAAATTGCCGGAGTCAACGTATCGGCGGACGGCAGCGGAGATTTCCTGATCGCGGCCAAACCCGGCTCCTGTTATTTCAATCTCGTCGCATTGAAAAAAGGCGCAACCGGCACCCTTACCGTCATTCACAATCGCCGGACTTATATTCTCTATCTCAGACAGGATGATGAGAAGGCTTTCGCCGCAGTGAATTTCGCCGCCGGTTCCGGTGGAACTCATTCATTCTCTTCCGGCTCCGCCAATGTGACTCCGGCACGGCTGCTTTCCCTGATCGATCTTGCGAAAGGATACCAGGAACTCAAACAACGCTATCCTGCCGAGTTGCGCGACACCATCCATGCGGAAAATCACCGGATTTTCGATTACGGCAGATTCAAAATCGAACTGCGGGAAGTTGTCCGGTTCAATCGCGAGGATACGCTGGTTTTCAAGTTGCTGATGCACAACAACAGTCAAGATGAGATCGCCTATGACAAATTCAGTTTTTCGGCTCAGCTTGGTGGAAAAAACTACTATATGAGCGCTTCGGATGCCGGCGGCGTGATGCCGCCGCAATCGTCCACCTGGGCTTTCTTCACCATCACCGGCACTCCCGATGGCGGACGCAACAATCTCGCGCCGGACAACGAGTTCATGATCGGCGTCACCGCTGAATATATGGAAGAAAAATTCCGCAGGCCGGATATTCCTCCTGAAGTACGATCCGAGTCAACGGATCCGACCGCCAGGCGTTTGAATGAACTTGCGGAACGTTTGGAAGCAAAATTGTCCGAACTGGAAGAACTCAAGCCGTTGCCGGCAGAAGAGAAAACTGCCCACGAAATTCTTCCGGCTGACAAAATTTCAGAAGCCCCTGTCGAATTGCGGAATAATCAGAGGATGCCTTCCGGGGATCAGGACGGCGAGCAATCGGAGGCGGAAAAAGCTGAGATTTCGTTCTGGAAGTTTTCTGAATTTCCCCGGAATCTTTTACCGTTTTTCAACCGGCTGATCTTCTGGCAATGAGGTAATCCATGAATCTGCGTGAATTTTATAAAAAGCTTCGCAGTCCGCTGGGGACGACGCTGTTGTCGCTGGGCGGCCTGATCCTGCTGGTTCTTCTCTGCCTGCCGCTGCTGCTGCGCAACGACGCGGGCAAACTCGAAGTCAACCGGAACAGCGGCGGTGAAGGCACCTATGATATTCAGAGTAATATCAAGGCGATCTCCAGCGCTTCCAGTGCCCGGAAGCCGGAAACTGCGGAAATTTCCGGCAAGGTTTCGGAAGCCGTTTCCGGCAAAGAACCCCGTGGACCGCGTCCGCCGGCCATTCCCGGCAGTACCCGCGGTACGGGAAACCGCCGGTCCGTGCCGTCTTATTCCGGGATTTCCGATTCTCCGGTTGCGTTTCGTAAAACTTCGATCACGATCATCGACGGAGAGAACGCCGGGGCGGAGCGAAAAGAGTTCATTTCCGAACGGTATGCGCCATACGGGCGTCTGATCTCCTGTAAAATGGTCAATACCATCGAATCGGGTGACACGGATACACCTCTGATCGCCTTCGTGACGGAAGATCTCTGGTGGATCAACAGCCAGGGGGAAAAGAAACTGATCATTCCGGCAGGTACGGAAGTGCATGGTACGGTGAACGGGGCCAAACCGCTTCGCAACCGTCTGACGACTGGCGGAAATTTTGTCCTGGTCTGGCAGGCCACTTCGGATATGGTCGGCTTTGAGCTGCAGATCAAAGGAATTGCATTGGAAAAATCCAATGCTCCCGATACCAAAAGCCTTGCAACGATCAGCGATATGGCCGCCGGGATTCCCGGACAGGTCATGAGCAATGAAAATCTCGCCAAATTCCTGATGTACACGCTTGCTTTCGGACAGGGAATGGCACAGGGATTCCAGACTTCCGAAGTCTATTCCAATTCCGGAGGAATCATCTCCACTCAGGAGGGAACTACCCGGAATGCTTTCGCGCGCGGTGCGGAAACGCTTGCCCAGATCATGCTTCAGGACGTTTCCGAGCAGATCAGCAAGGAATCCTATTACATCCGGGTCGCGGCGGGAACTGAATTCTATTTGTTCGTTCGGCAGGTCATCAATCTGGATGAAGCCAAAATCGCCGATACGCTTCTAGACAAGTTGGAAGAGGAAAAAAGCCGGGGCCCCGGTCAACCGCAGTCCCATCGAAATATTCTCAACGCTTTCTCCAAACAGAAATAACCCGGAAAGGAAAAATCGCGATGCAACGGAAAATCATTTTTACACTCAACTCTGGAGTTCTCCTGCTCCTGACATGCGCCGGCTGCAAAAGCAAAGAAATTCCGCCGCCGGCGGAATTCATCAACGTACCGGTTTATGTGGCCGCCCGGACAATTTCCGCTGATGACCAGGCGAAAATCCGCAGCGCGCCGGTATTGCGGGCATACGCGGTCGGCCGTTATGTGGATCCGAATTGCCGCAGTGTCATGCACGAACAGCATACCGTCTACCGGGAGGAACAGGCCCCCCGCTGGAATCTGATTCCGCAACCGGATGCCGATCCCGTTCTGATGGCGCAGAGGAATCGCCGAGAGCGTTATGCCGACGCTCTCGCCGGCCAAATTACGTTGGCAACGCATGATATGCGGGAAACCCGCGAAATGGTCCGCAAAATTATGGAAAGTCAGAATTCCCGGAAGCGGAAGGCAGAAGAGCTGACTGCCATGATTGATGAGCTGGGTAAACGATATGGTGTCGTTTCCGACAATCTGCTCAAGTCTTCGGAATATATCAACAAACTTGAAGCGGAACTGCAGAATCTCCAGAAAGAGGTTGAATTGTTGAAACTCCAGCTCCGCCGGAAAGGAAATTGAAAATGCGAAGATATCTTTTCCCTGCCGCCGTAGCCGCTGCATTTGTTGTTCTGGGAATTTACAGTGTCACTCTCTCCGGCCGCTGCAATGAATTGTGTGAAAAACAGGCCCGTCAGGAAGCGATCCTGCTCAAGCAGTCCGAGATTCTCGCGGTGAACACGGTCGTCCTGCAGACGCTCGTTTCATCGATGCCGGATAGAACTTCAGGTCTTAAAAATGAAAAGGAGGGACTGCGTATGGAGTACATGCCATAAGTTTTTGGCATCGTGTCCGGTCCCGGATGCAAAAGAGAACAGGCGTCCGGGACCTCGCACAAGCAAAAGAAACAAAAAAGGAGAATGATCCTTATGGCGCAAGTAACACCAGATCAGATGAAACAACTTGATGCTCTTTACGTCAACGGACAGTTGGAAGGCGTTTCCGGTTCTTTGCTGGATTCACTTTCGGAAGAAGATGCGGAAACGCTGATTCGGCAATGTGAAGAGGTCCCGCCGCATACATATCAGGTTATGCCTGAGGAAATGCGCACTGAATTGACTGCTTTGATCCGCCGGGGAATGCTGCCCGGAATTTCCGAAACGGATCTGATTTATATGACGGAGGATCGGGCTTCGACGCTTTTGTGGCTCGTAACAAGTTCGGATCTCAATCGGGAAGAACTGGCGACCCGCGCCCAGCGGAAACGGGTGGGAAAAATGATTGCGGAAGGATTTCTGGCTCCCGGAACCGCCAGGCAGTTTGTCAACCTGACTCGTCGGACTGCGGAAGCGCTGATCGAAGAAGGTGAAAAGAACATTCGGAATGCGGTGAAGCTGGGACGAGGTTTCCGCCAACAATAAGGAATCCCGGGAGCCGCCACGGGAAGCGGCTCCCGCCAACTCTTTTGACGGATAAAACGGAGGAATTTATGTCAAAACTTTTTCTTATGGCCGGGACCAAAGGCGGTATCGGTAAAACCCTGGTGGCTACGCTTCTGGCCGACATTTCCGCTGACGCCGGATATCGGAGCGTTCTGTTTGACTGTGATGAAGAAAACAAATCTCTGTTTCATGCCATGAGCGGCAGGAAGGTCGATCAGATTCTGGAACGGTACAGTCTGGAGGCCGAATTCGGGAATGATAATTTCCCATTGGATCGGGTACTCAACCGACTGTTTGAAATCGAGCAAAATAAGGAACACTATCCGGGAGAGAATGTGTTCGTGATCGATTTGAAAGCAGGAAGCACCTGTAAAATGCTGGAGTGGATGAAACTCTTTCCGTTTCCTATGCTGCCGGAATTGAATGTGGAACTTTACATTGTCGGCATAGTGACCGGTGATCCTGACAGTTTGATGACTTATCTGCCGTGGTTGAAAGAATTTGAGGTTCGGGCCGGACAAGGGCTTGTTCGTTTCCTGACGATTCTGAATCAGGTCGACGGCAATGGACAGGAACAGTTTCAGAGATATCTCAAGCCCTATCTGGAAAAAAAGCTGCCGGATGCGCCGGTGATACCTCTTGAAAATCTGAGCCGCCGGTACATGACGCTGATTCGGGCTGCCGGAACTTCCTATGGACAGATCGGACGCGAAAGTACACCGCAAATTCCGGAATTGGGATTTATGGGAACCTATCGGATTCAAAATGAATTTGAAAAAATAAGGCAGCGGTTTGCTTCTCTTCTGCCGCCGGCAGTTAAAACAGTTGGAGAGCACGAATGAAGAACTCCTCAATACCGGCAGCCTCAGAAGAAGAACGTGATCTGGTGGCCCGGCTGATTCGAATAGGCGCAGTTACCCCTCGTGATCTGGAAAATATATCCAGTGAACAGGTCGAGGAGATTACCGCAGAACTGCCGACCGTCTATCAGTGCCGATACACCGTGACTGACATGGAATATCAGAAGCGGGAAATCACCTGCTTTGAATTGAGTCCGGAAGCGGTAAACCGTCAGTTTCTCCATCGCATGGAGGGGGAAAAGCTGAGTACATTCCCCGAATATCGGCTGGAAACTTCTTATTCGCCGGAGGCCTGGCTCTCTTATCTGCGGCAGGATTTCGGACAAATAGAACCGGATACACTGCTGGAACAGTTTGCGCAGTGGGGTATCCCTTTGATTCCTGAACGTCTGCAGGGCGGTTTCTGTCAGGACTTCTCGGAAAATCTGCGGGTTGCGGAAGAAATGCGTATTGATATGCAAAAGGAATTGCTCGCCCGGCTGGTTTGCTCCGAGATAATTGAACCGCTCGATCTGGAACGGATTTCTCCCGGAAAAGCGGAGGAAGTGATCGCAGGGTTGCCGGCATTGCTCTCTTCGGAACATATCTGGCGGGAAAACGGCGATCTGCACCGGAGCAAGTTTTATAATGTCGCGGAATTCAGGATCAAGGAAGTGCACCATGCGAAAAACGGTCGGGAATATTATGATGCCCCGGAATTGACCGGCATGCTGGAAGAGGTCACGAAAAATAGTTCCGCAACGTTGCGCTTACAGGAAAAAAAGTTCTTTGATCACCGGGAAGGTGATTGGAAAATCATCCGCCGCAGTGAAACCGTCACCGGGAAGTATGAGTGGTTGAATTACTTCAGGCAGGATATCGCCAGCGCATTGCCGGACGGGAAAACAACGGCATTAAAAAACGCATTCAAAAACTGGGGATTTGATGTCGGAAATTCCCGTTTTGAAGAAGCCTTTGAACCGGATTGGGAGGCAAATCGGACGAAAGCGCAGTTGATGTTTCAAAAGGCGCTGATCTCCAAGGTCGTCAATGCCGGAATTGTTCCTCCCATGCCTCACCAGACATGGAAGAGATTATCCGAAAAAAGTGGCGGGCAATTTATTTCCCGGATTCCGCTGCTGCCGGAAATGGAACATCCCGGCGAATGGCTGGAGTTCTTCCGGCAGACAGCGCCGGATAATCTTCTTGAACGCGTCCTGTTGCAAAACCGCTTTGAAGAAGCAGGCATCCCGTTTGATGAAAAATTGGTTTTCGCCGCATTTCCGGCGAAGGAAACTCCCCAGAAACAAAAGAAAGGATTCAGAACCATGCAAGACATCACCCTTGAAGACTACAAGAAAATGATCGGTCGGCTGACCTCCTCCGGACGTCTGGAGCGTATGGACCGGGAAACCTGGGAACAGCTTACATTGGAGGATGCGCGTGATTATGTCCGAGGCTTCGATGATCCCGCTTCTCCCAAACAACAGCTCCTGATTACCACCATGGCCGAAGAAAATCGGATCAGCATGGCAATTCCGGAAATCGCCGGTCTTTCCAAGATGGAAGCGAGCTTCATCATTGATAATGCGCCGGAAATCGCGCTCCCAAGGGAAGCTCCCGGCAACCCCATTACCGATGAAACGCGGCGGGAGTTGAAAGCACTGATGGATAAACAGGAAATTCCCCGGATACCTTATGTTCAGTGGAAGAATCTTTCCGAAGAGGAGGGACAACTGAAGATTGAACATGCTTATGCCCGGCGTCCCGCCAGTGAAAAGCAAAAGGAGTTCATCCGGCAGGCCCTGCTGGACAAAACTATTCCCGGAAAGATTTTGAAAGAGATATTTCCGACCAGAACCATCTCCGGCGCCCAGGTGGACAAACTCAACTTTCTTCAGGCAACTCGTCTGATCGGTTCGCTGCCCGCTACGGCCAAACAGATCGAAGCCGTCAAAAATCTGGTCGCGGAAAAAAGAATAGAACCGTTGGAAAACTACGACCTTTCCACTGCTCAGGCAAGTAAAATCCTTGACAAGGCATATCGGGATGTTTCCGAACGTGATCCCGACGGACCGGCCAGCCTTCGCCAGAAAGAGACTTTGAATCAGTTGATGGAGAGCCGTGCCATTCCGGTGATGAGCCGGGAGCAACTGGAAAATCTGACTTTCGCGGAAGCCGGCAGGCTTCTGGAGAATGCTCCGGCAACCCGTGCCCAGAAAAATATGATTACCAGATTCGTTCAGGAGGAAAAACTTTCCCGGATTCCCGGCGAGGAATTCAACTCCATGACCCGGGCGGAGGCATCCAGACTGATCGATATCGGCATGGGAAAACTGCCGCGTTCCGAGCAAAGAATCACACCGGAGAGTGAAATTCCCGCCACGGAAGCTCAGAGGAAGGTCCTTGAAGAACTCCGGGAAAAGGGAAAAATTCCGGAACTTCCGGACAACCTTTCCAAAGAAGCCGCTTCCCGGATGATCAAGGAGGCGGTATCCGCCGATCCGATTTCTCCGCGCCAGATGGATATCATCGAAAAGAGGATCGCCAACCATCAGATCCCGCCGATGACTCCGGAGCAGAAAGCCGGATTGACTCAGAAGGATTTTGCCGAACTCATGAAAATCCAGCCGAAATCACCGGCTGCGCCCGCCCGGGGAAATGGCAACGAGCGGTCAAAAGCTCCTGAAATGGTGCGTTAGCAGGAAATTGAGGGCGCGTTTCCCCTTGCCGGGGATGCGCCCATATTTGAAAAGGTGATTCGCAATGTCTGAAAATGTAAGTCTGGATCATGAGCAAGAAGCGCTTCAGGAACCTTCTTTAAGGGAAGCGGTTCTGGAAATGCTCTCGTCTGATGGTACAGCCGCTTATCCTGTGATTGAAAAGCTGGCGGCTTTTGAAAACTCCTATCCCAATGATATCGTCTATGCATTGATTCTGGAAAATGAAATCACACACCGGATGCTGAATCAACTGGCAATCCGGCTGCAGCAGCAGAATCAGGTCATCGCGGGACGCCTGACAGAGAGGCTTGACTCCTGGCAGAAACAGCTGCAACGCGATATGATCCGTCGTGATATGATTGCACGTTCGCAGTTCAGGCGGTTGGTCGCTCTTCATCGGGAACGGTTTCTGACCCGAACTGTTCTCTTTACCGCGGTGGGGATATTCGCACTTCTCGCCGGACTCGGCATTTACTGGCTATACCGTTTAATAGGAGGATGAATCATGTCGGTTCTTGAAACGGAAATTATGAACTTCGAGGGTAATTCATGGACCGTGCGCGATGCTTCCACTGGATTGATCTGCTTCGGCATGACCGGCAGCGGCAAGTCTTCCGGACCATTACGCAGTATTGCAATGCGTTATCTGGAGCTCGGTTATGGCGGCATTGTCTTTTGTGCGAAACCTGATGAATGTACGACATGGATCGCTTATGCCCGGGAAAAGTCGCGCGAAAAGGATATTATCCTGCTCAGCAAAGAGACATTCTGCTTCCTGGATTATGAGTTCTCCCGTCCTGCCGACTCCGGCGGGGGACAGGTCGAAAACGTCGTAAATATTTTTCTCGAAGTCGTAAAGATCACCAAAGACAAAAAGCAGGGCGGTACGTCCGATGAATATTGGCAGAATGCCATCAAACAGGTTTTACGCAATACCATTACAATGCTGGTCATGGCCGGGGAGCCGGTCACCCTTCCCAATATTAAAACCGTGATCGACACTGTACCGCGTGAAGCCGCCATAGCGGAGAATCAGAAAAAGTATCTCTTTGAACTGCAGAAGTTCTGCGATCAGGAAGAGCATAAACTCATCATAAAAACCGGCAAGCAGAGTTTTGAGCAGACGATTGCAGATTTTGAGGGAGAGTATTTTAAAGAGGCCGGCGAAAACAACAAAGAGGCTGAAGCCATGAGAGAATACTGTTCCGTGCTTTTTGTGAGAGCATTACTCAACGGACATGGCAATGAATCCGATTATGAACTCGGCCTCAATTTCTTTTTTGTGGAGTTTCCGCACCTGGACGAACGAACCAGAAGCAATACGATCTCTTCGTTCACCGTATTGGCCGATGCCATGCTGCGAGGAGAGTTTCGTCGCTGCTTCGGAGCAGAAGAGAGTTCGCTGGTATTGGAAAAACTCTATCGCGAGGGAAAAATTCTGATTGTCGACCAAGATGTCAAACGGCACGGGCTGGTTGGCCAGATGACCGCTGCCATTATAAAGTTGTGCTTCGAAAAGATGATTGAACGCCGGGAAGATATCGCCGATCCAGAGGCCAGACCCGTATTTTTATGGGGAGATGAATGCCAGTATTTTACATTGGATTATGATCAGATTTTCCAGACCACCGCCCGGTCTTCACGAACACTTACAGTTTATGCAACACAAAATCTGGACAATCTCAACAATGGATACGGCAAGGAACAGGCAAGTTCTCTCCTCGGAAACCTCGGCACCAAAATCTTCTGCCAGAACGGGGATTACAATACCAATAAATGGGCCGCGGACAGCATCGGCCAGGAGATTCTGCGCCGTCGCAGTCAGAACTTCGGCGACAGCAAATCCGGTGGATTGAAAGGCGATTATAATAAATCCGACAATTATTCGGAAGGCTGGTCCGAACAGAAGGATTACAAGGTCGACATCATCCAGTTCACCACGCTTCAAACCGGAGGGCCGCGCGGGCAGTGCCAAGTCGGCTATATCTTCTGGCAGTCCGGCCGGGTATTGAACAATGGAAATGTATTTGTCCGCGGCACCATCAAACAGGAGTGCCGCAAAGTCTGCGGTGCCAAACGGCTTCGGCACTGTCCGCCTGTGCCGAAGATCGATTCCTGTGAAACGAAACGGAACGTTCGTCTGTATTGGTATGATTGGACGATTTTTACTTTTTGCGTACTGACCGGTATGATCGCGGCAACCGGCATATTCCTGATCTATTCCGAACTGGATATCTTTCTATTCCAGATTCCGGAAATAGGAATCATCACGGTTGCCACTCTCCTTCTCTGGTTCGCTGGAATCACTTTCGACACTTTATGGGCTGTCCTCGGAATAGGCATGGAACTTCTCTGGTTCTTCATCCGTGGAAAAACACGCCGGAAATGCAAAACCATCAATCGCATTCCTCTGGTCGTCATAACCTGGCTTTATCTCGCATTTTCACTTGCGCTTGCCGTTTACGTACAGCAATGCATCTATCAGAAAAAAAACCTGATCCCCGGCATCGCGTTATGGCTGGCGGCAAGTGCTGCGCATCGGCTCTTTAAAAGCGCGGGAGGAAGAAAAATCCCGCTTGATTAGTTGCCGGTTTTGATCTTCTGCCCACGATTCCGCGGGGTGCAGCCTAACGGAACTCCGACCGGCAGATCCAGATACTGACTGGTGATTTTCAATGAACGCTGCTCCAGATAGCGCATCATTTCGTGAACCGTCCAGTTCCCGTGAACAATATGGTGGTAACCGAAACTTTTCCGCAGAGTGATGACGCCGAACGGATCGGCAGGTGAAATGATCCCGCAGTTGATCGCCGCCTGTTTCAACTCCAGCGTAATGCGCTGAATTGTCAACGGGCGGGGATTTTTCAAAGCATGTCGGGAACGGGTCTGAAAAATATAAATGTCATTCGGGTTATGTCGGCGGAGTTCATCCAGCACTTTTATACTATCCGGCGGAAGATAAATCTTCCGAAACGGTTTGTGCCATTCCACACGGCTCGGCACTTCAAAGTAGATTGCGGTTTGTCTTAACTGCTCGCCCTGTTCTTCCGTTTTCAGGTCTGTCCACTTTAATTGCTGCAGGATAGCCGGCTGCATTCCGGTATCCAGACCCAAACGAAAATATACGCGAATTTTTTCCGGACCGTTTTCCTCCAGAATCTTCTCCCAGCGCCTGAGAGCCATTACATTTTTAAGCGGTTTGACGTTTGATTCACAGCTTTTCATATCGTGAGCATTTCTATAAGTAGTTTTAAAGTTCAAGAGATTCCGGAACTGACCCGAGCGACTTCAGATAAGCCCGATGATAGGATAATAGAGAGCACCGATGGTGCCCCGGCATATTCGGAAAATCCACAGCTTCTTCTGCTGTTCCGGAAATTGGATGGGCTTTGATGAAATCCGTCCGCGCAAGTTTCTTGGCGGTTTGGTCACAGCAGCCTGCGGCAAGATGAAACTGATAATAATTGTGAAATTCTTTTCCCCATTGTAAACGGCGTTTCAAGCCGTTTCTCTGACGGGAGAGGTTCCGGTTGTTTTCATTTCTTGCAAGTTCAAGCGAATATCGCGCGGAAATCAACTGCATGGGAAAACGGCATAAAGACTCCTGCCAGTCAGCCTGCAGATCATACAAGGCAAGTTTCAGCTCATCGGGAGGAAGTTCAAACATACAGAACAATCTGGTAAGATAACCTTGAATTACCCTGATATATTGGGGAACCTTATCAGGAACGGCAGGAAGATGCCGCAGACCGGCCTCAATGCGAGCAGCCTCCGAATCCGTCAAACCATAGTTTACCCGGCAGAGGTACAGCTCCAGATCACTTTCCTGCAGCAGAAATTTTCGTAATGCTGACGCATAGGAAAGAAATACCGTCGAGTTCGAACAATCGGGTTCGGCGGCATAATTCCGGCTCATCAATTGAATTTGATAAAAAAGCAGATTGCGACAGATCACCGCGACAATCTGTTTCGATGACATATCAGCAGTTTTCCATTTAGGAAAAATCTTTAAGGCTGTTCGGCTGAGCATCACCGGAAGCAGGTGCCGGGCAATATCCAGCGTCTGCCCGTAACTGATCTGTTCTGCGTTCATAAATAATCAAATTCAATGCGTTTATATTTTTTGATTAATCTAGCACATTCTTCGATGTTGTCAATCCTCTTCGGGGGAGTTTGTTTCCTTTTCCGTAGAAAGATTTCTGGAAATCCGGCTTTGCCGAAGCAATTTTCGGAGATCATCTCCGGAGATTCGCGAAGTACGACCACCAAGTTTTATCAGATCCAATTTTCCGGCTTTTACCAGATCGTAAACCCCTTTTACGGTCAATTTTAATATTTGGGCAGTCTCTGCCAGAGTGAACAACTCCGGGATTTTCTCCGGAAATGGTTCTTCTCTTGAAGCTGAATGATTGATCGGTTCATTGATTTTCTGTAGCGCCTCCACTTCTTCCTGGCTGAAAATATTCAATTTCACCAAGGGAAGAATCACGTCCGTGATCTTTTTTATGGTTTGCTCCCGTAACATTGCATCACCTTTCTCTGTTTGAGTTAGTAATTCTCTATTATAGGATTTAAACTCATTTTCGCAATGTAAAAGGAACTCCATGCTGACGATTCTATATTATTACAGCAGGTTCAGAGATTGACCGTATCGGCTGTTTCATTTGTCAATTCCAGACCGGCCTGTGATACGGAAATCGGAAGCTCATTGGCCAACAACTTATCCAGGATTACATTCAATTGCAGAATCTGGAGGTCTGTACCATTCCGGGTGAATTCCATGATGCGATTCCGTAAAATATCACCGGTATTTTGCGAGGGAGTTACCATATCGGAAGAACCGGAAATCAACCCGTGCATCAGAGCGATCCCGCGTCGTCTTGCTTCACGATCCGCGTGGCTCTGATAATGACGAGTCATCGCCTGAGTTAAATGGCCCACTATACTTTGAACAATCGGAAGAGGAACACCACGGATTCCGGCATAATAACAAAAGCAATGTCGTAATGAATGGAAATCCTTCACACTTTGCCGACGCTTGCGTCCCGGAACGATACGGTATTTTTCGATCCCCAATGATTTGATATAGGAAAGAATGCGATTGTTCAATTTATGGTCCGAACCTAGATACATGGCGGCCGCTTCCGGCAATACATATTCGCTCTCATTGGACAGCAACCACTGGCCAGAAAGAAAATCGGAAAGTTCACGCTCTATCGGAATGTGTACCAAAGTTTTAGTTTTTCGTGTCACGCGATGGATTTCCTTACCCTGGAAATCAGGAAGCCCATTGGCTGAACGTTCCATTTCGATTTCATCCCAACGCAATGTGGCCACATCTCCCAAACGCAATCCAGTGCAGATACCGATCGTGAACAGACCTCTCATCAAAGGTGGAGGATTCTCAAAAAGGCGTGCCAGCTCATCTTCTGTAAAGATTTCCCGATCTATTGGTTCAAGTTTCAATGGTTTGATATGAAAGAAGGGATTTTCTTCGATTGTATAACCCAAATCCGTGGACAGATAACTGAAAACGGCCTTGCAGACGGAATGATAACGGTTCAGGGTCGTATTGCTGAGTCGTCCTCCGAATTCATAATCACGAAATGCCCTGCGGTCGGGACAATTGGCTTTAATATAGCGAATCTTACGGTCCCAGCGGCCATTCTGACGGATATAGGCGATGTAAGACTCACAGTGATTCCGTTCCACTGAATCCAGTGTTTTCAAACCGTAATTATCCTGAAGGTAAGCTACGAAATCCGCCCAGTAACGACGACTGACTTTCAGGATCTTTTCCGAAGCAATCCGCGTATGCGGTTTTTGCAGATGCAGGTCAAAGGCGTCTTCCAAAGTTATGGTCAGACGAGCTTTCAGGCGTTTCAGCTTGGCGCGTTTTTCAAGATAATCTTCATGAGTTTCTATATCGGAAATTTTATGCAGACGATCCAAAAAATCCTTTGCAACACTGTAAGCCTCTCGTTCGGTTGTCACTTTCTCGCCGTTTGCCCGCCGCAGAGTGATACTTTTACGTTCATGATTATTGTTCCAGTATTGAAGATAGAATGTATCTTTTACTTTGAAAACATGACCGCTTCCTTTGTTTCGACGCTGTTTCTTGGTAGATACCATTATATAGATTCCTCTCTGAAATTTATGTTTTTCGTCACCATAACGAAAGGTGACGAAAAACTCCAGAAAAGGGAAACGCATACCTGATGGGATTGTACAATTTCAACGGGTGCATATCCGCCAGGTTGAAACAAGGGGGAAGCAAACATAGAAGGTAAAATCAACTGATTTCAAGCTCGAAACAAGAGAAAATCCCTTATGCCAATTTTTGCTGATTACGCATTTTTACAGGACAAGTCTGAGGGAGACGGTACCTTATCCGACAAAACCTTGATATTGATTTCAAAAATGATTTAAAAAATCACATATACGCTTGATATTGATTATGTATTTGATTATATTAAGATGTTTTATGCTTATGTAGTAGTGATCATTGCAATTCTGGCAGCCCTGTTATTGCCGGCATTGAGTAAGGCACGGAACCGTTCTCTATTTATTCGCTGCGCGTCTAATCAGAAATCCATCGGACAATTCGTATTATTTTATAGCAGTGACAATAACGACTATATGCCTCCTGCCACCAAAGCTGTTGGCCTCGGAGAAGGAATGACGATGGTGCTAAACATCAAATCGGAACATAATACCATCGCCTGGGTATATGCGATGGGGCCGTACTGGAAAGCGAAGAGTACCTGGATGAACAAGCAATTCAATCCAGTGTTCACCTGCCCCGCGGCGCCGGATGAGCGGTTTTCTCCCGCAATTGACGGAGTGGTATATCCGACGACCAATTACAACTACACCAGTCGGTTGGGTGCAACCTGGACTACGCTTGATATCATGCGGAAAATCTCTCGTTGCAAAGCGGCCTCGAAGGTAGCCTATCTGATTGACATTGAGGCGAAAACCCGTTCAAGTGGGTACTTTGATCAAATTTATGAGTATTCCAGCTGTGATTCAATTTATCCCCCGAATTTGTTTTTGCGCCATCAACTGCAGGTGAATTTGCTCTACGTGGACGGCCATGTGGAGGTAAAACGGTATGCCACGTTGAAGTTGAAGGACGGGGGAATTTCTCCGCTCGGCTGGGCCCATGTGAATCCGAATGTCTGGCTGTGAAAAACGGAGGAAAGAGAAAATGCGAAGGACCTATCTGGGATTGCTCGTCGCACTTGCTGGAATACTGGTGCCGGCGGCGGAACTCTATAAGAATGATTTTGAACAGAAAACTGATATACGGTTCCATGGACTTCATGTCCACCGCTGGATCTCCAGCCTGAAGGTTGCGGAACGTGAGGGGTTTCTCCAGCTTCACCGGGTGCAGCGATCTGAATTCAATGAAAAGAACTATGAAGGGGTTTTTGCCTATGCGATTGATCTTTCATTGCAGAAGGGAGATGCGAAATGGGGGCCTGCCTGTATGTTTCGCGGCGGTGACTTCCGGATCCCTGTGGACCGACCGCTGTGGTTGAGCGGATACGTCTATCCGGATCTATTGCCGCCGGATGTTTCCGTCGACCTCGGAATTGTCTTCACCTTTGAGAAAGACGGAAAGACGGTTAGCGGCTCGCTTCCGATCGCGCCTCTGGGGAAGAGTCGGGACAACTTTCTCGTTTACTGCGGAAATATCCAAAAGATGCTCAAGGACCGGTTTCAGAATGTGGTACTGACCGGCTGGATGATCCGGTTTCACTCTCGGAAACCCTACCACGGACAGCGTGTCCGGGTATTTCTTGACAATGTGGAGATTAGCGATGTCGATCCCCGTATCTTCGATGCCGGACTGAATCGCGAATGGCAGGGATACGATATTCTGAAGAATGATCCGTATGTGGTCAATTACACTTCGCTCTACCGGGAGTATCCAGTCCAGGTGAACAATGTGGTATTCAACAGCAGTTTCGAACTGGGATTCCGCGAATGGTATCCGAGGGTCAGTCGTGTGGAAAATGAAGTGGAATTGCCCGACCCGGCAGAGATATTTCATGTGATCGAAACAGCGGATGCTCCTCATGGGAAGCATGTTCTCGCGATTACTCGCAACGGAAAGACGTCGTCGGTCGTCATAGGCGGACGGCCGTTAAAAATTGAGGATGGACGGGATTATGTTCTCTCTTTCTATGCCAGAGCGTCGAAACCAGGAGAAGTGCTTTCGATCACGTTTGCTTCGCGCAAAGTTAGTTTGACAACGGAGTGGAAAAGATATGTTGTGCCGCTGCCACAGATCGCCTGTTATCAGACCTGGCGGGGCAAGAAGTTTCCCGGGCGGTTCAATCTCTGTTTTTTGAACACGGGTGATGCGGATCTTTTTCTGGATGCAATTCAGCTGGAAAAAACTCCGTTGAAGGAATATGGCGGAACAGGGATTCTGGAGATTGCGGTGAAACCGTTAAAAAAATTCGGGCTTTATGCAGAAGAAGAGACGCCGGAGTTCGAAGTCCGTTATTTCAATTCCGATGGAGAAACGCGGAAAGGAATCCTTTACTGGGAATTGAAAGATCATCTTCATAAAGTGGTGGTATCGGGGAGCCGAAAGATTACGGCTGAACCACAGTCCGGCGGTGTTTTCACTCTTGTCGGAACTCCAAAGAGGCGATTCATTCGGCTCCATTTAACGCTGGAGTCTGCAGGGCAACCGAAACAGACTCAGGTAACTTCTGCCGCTACGATTCCCGATCTGCGAAAGATCGAAAACAACGGATTTTTCGGCCATAGTACGCTGGAAGGCGACAATCCGCCAAACCTCAAGTATACACTGGAGCTAAATCGGAAACTCGGCATGAGTTTCGCCATGGCATACCATCTCAACCATCCCCGCGCTCCGAAAAGCTGGAAACGACATAACCCGTTGTGGAAAAAGATGGAAGATCTTGTGAAAATCTGTAAGACCTATAGAATGGAGCTGATCTGGAGCAATTACCCGCCATTCCCTCCTTTGGTGAAAAAAGGAACAGATGGCATCGAGGTTATCACACCGGAAGCGGAAGCGGAAGTTCAGGCATATGCGGAGGAACTCGGTCGTCGTTTCCGGGGGAAGATACGCTTTTACGAATATTTTGGCGAATATCTGAAAAATGCTCTGCCGCAACAGACGGCAAATGTGAACCGCATTGTCTTTGCTGCTGCGCAGGGGTTGAAGAAAACTAATCCCGATGCCTTACTGGTTGCTCCCGGACAGGATCATATGGATACCATTCTGACAGTGTTTCCGGTTCTGGCAAAGAGTGGCGCATTGCGTTGGGTGGATCGCCTTTCTTTGCACACCTACGGGTTCGGTTCCTCTCTGCAGATGCATGAGACCATGGAAAAACTCAAAATGCAGATTCAACGATACGCTCCTGGAATGAAGGTTTTCAACACCGAGGGCGGAACTTGTTCCACGGATGTGCTATACTATGACGATATCTGCGGTGAGAACCTATTCTATCCAAACTACAAAACCGAACTGGAACAGGCGGTGTGGGATATTCGAGCTCAAGTGATGATGTTCAGCTCCGGAATCTTTGAGAAGAGCGCCATCTTCTATTCCTATGAAGGGAACGTCGGTGGACGGAAATTCTACCATTTCATCAATCCGGACAATGAGATTTCGCCACGGCCAGTGTTCCCCGCATATGCCCGATTGGTACAGCGTCTTTCCGGTGCGAAGGTCCTCGGCGAGTTTCAACAGCGGAGTCGAAATGGGTTACAGGGATATCTTTTCCGAAAGAACAATCACGTTTTCGCTGCTCTATGGCGTTATACTTTTGATCATATACCGCGCCGGGTCATTTTGCCGCTGCCGACGAAAAATCTGAAGGTGTGGGATCTGGTGGGAAATCCGATTATTCCCATCGGGAAAAAGCAAAGTGAGATCATGCTGGGGGATGAGCCGGTCTGGGTAGATTTTCTGGAAGGCACTGAACAGGAAGCACGTCGTGCCATGTCCAAATTGCAGGTGGTTCAGATCGTGCCGGAAATTTCGGCGGAAAAGACCCGCCTGAGGATTAGAATCTGCAACTCCGGCGATACTGCGCTTATTGGAACGCTGTTTCTCAACAAAGAAAAAGTCGCTGAAGTCCGGATTGAGGCGGGAGAAACGTATCATACGAGTTACCCGTTCCGAAATCCGGAGAAAATTCACGCGTATCGGGTGTTGTTTCGAACCACTGCTGGTGACGAGTTCCTGTCAGACGAGGTACGTTTTCTTCCGGTGGCAAGAGCATCCGGACCAGTTGTTCTTGATGGCAACCTGGGAGAATTTACAAAGGCACTTCCCTGCCGCTTGGGGAAGGCGCAACTCTGGTATCCCGCTGAAACTCCCTGTCGTGACAAAGAAGATTTTAGCGCAGTGGTTCGTGCGCTTTATGATGAGGATTATTTCTATCTTGCTGTGGAGGTTTGCGATGACAAGCACCGGACTCCCCATGAGGATTCGACTTTGCTGTGGGCGAATGATGCGTTGCAGTTATTGTTTGTGCTGAGCGGCAATTCGGCAGCTCTTTCCGACGAAATAATCGAACTGGCCGTCAGCGATACAAACTCCGGACCAAGGGCGAGTTTCACATTCGGGGCCCGGCGCGGTATGGTAGAGATTCCGGCTAACGTGACTCGGGTGCAGAAGAAAACAATTTATGAACTGGCAATTCCGTGGAAAACTTTGAAATCAGATTTTTCCCTTTCTGGAAAAAAGATGCCGCTGTTCAATCTGGCGATCAGTGACAACAACGGATTTTTACAGAAGAACCGGGAATTTCTGAAGGGATATGAAAAATCACTCCAGATGAGTCGTGGTATCGTAGATAAGAAAAATCCCGCAACCGCTTTGCGGCTTGTGTTTGAAAAGTAAAGGTAAGAAAATGAAACCCATGCAGTTGCAGGAACTTGGTATTGTTCAACGATATCGGCAAAATCCCGTTTTAAGTAAAAACGACATCCCTTATGAGGCGGAACTTATTTTCAATGCCGGAGTCTGCAAATTCAACGGCAGATACGTGATGTGCTTCCGCAACGATTACGGACGTTCCGAAGCGGAGTTCGCTGCCGGCAGAACGGATCTGAAAACCAATATCGGTCTCGCGTTCAGCGACGACGGCATCCACTGGCAGGCCGCCGCAGCTCCCTGTTTCTCCCTGGCCGCTGACGGTATCAACCGTGCTTATGATCCGCGTCTCACTGTGATCGACGGCAGATGCTACCTTTGTTTCGCCGTCGATGGCAATGCCGGAATCTGCGGCGGAATTGCGGTTACGGAGGATTTCGAAAAGTTCGAGGTACTCCACATTTCCGAGCCGGACAACCGCAACATGGTGCTCTTTCCGGAAAAGCGGAACGGTCGTTTTCTGCGGCTCGACCGACCGATGCCGGTCTACGGCAAAGGCGGCGGCGAAGCGTTTGAACTCTGGCTCTCGGAATCCCCCGACTGCGTCTTCTGGGGGAAGCATCGCCGCGTTCTCAGGTGTGAACAGGTGCCTTTCTGCAACAGCAAGATCGGACCGGCCGCGCCGCCGATTCGCACGAAAGCCGGGTGGCTGACCACCTTCCACGCGGTCTGGAAGCTCGACCGCCCCGAACTCCCCTCATGGGATTCCGCCGGTTGGAACAAAATCTACACCGCCGGCATCATGCTGCTCGATCTGGAAGATCCCACCCGGATCCTCGGCATCTCCCGGAAACCCTTGATCGCTCCCGAGACGGAATATGAGCTCCGGGGATTCCGCGGCAGCGCGATTTTCCCCGGCGGCATGATTCTGGAGGAGTCCGGCGAAGTGAAGATCTATTACGGAGCGGCGGATACGGTCGAGTGCCTCGCCACCGCCGAGGTCGGCGAGTTGATCGACGCCTGTCTGCGGAACGAGTGAAGATGCGGATTGTTCCAGTCAACCTGCCTGGCGTCGCCGAATTGGTGACGCCGTTTGAGCCGCGCGAAATTCTCTGCGCATTTCACGATATCGACGGCACCCATTCGCTCATTCGGGACTGGATCCTGCCGATGGCGCTGATCCTCGGCTGGGTGGTCGAGCATGGATTGCCGCCGCAGGATCGGATGGAGGCGTTTGAACAGATCTTCGCCGACCGGAACCGGATTTCGGAGACGGCGAGGAGTTTCGCTGTCGAATCGGCAGGACTCTCCGGACTCACTCAGATGGAGTGGGCGTTGCGGTGCGCTCTGGAGGCCGGGACGATTTCCGGCCTCTCCTTCGATCGGAAGATCAACCGGGAGATTCTCGCGGGAATCGAGCATGGGCAGGAGCTTTTCGGCGGATACGAAGAACCGGCGGAAGTGCGGCGGTTGATCCGGGAGTATGCCCCGGAGCTCTTCCGCATCTACGAGAAACTTCTGCTTGCGATGAGTCGAGACCGCAATCTGGCGGCGGCGCGGCGCGATCCGGAGAATTGGCGTGTACCGGGCAGCATGCGCTTCCTGCGCGAGCTGCGGCAGGCGGGAATTCGGAACTATTTCGTCACCGGCGCGGTCGTCGAGCGGGACCGGGCGGGCAATCTTTCCGGAACGATGTTCGAAGAGATCTCCGCGCTGGGGTATGAGATCGGGCCCGGCCGGTTGCTGGAGGATCTGGTCGGCTCCTTCTGGCAGGAGAAACTGCCGAAGCGGCAGATCATGTTGAATCTGTGCCGAAAACTCGGAATTTCCCCGGATCATCTGCTCATCGTCGGGGATGGACGCAGTGAAATCGCTTCCGGTGTAGAGTTCGGCGCAGTCACCGTCAGCCGGCTGCCCGCTTCGGCTTCCCGGGCGCGGGAGATCCACACCGCACTCAAGACCAACTTCATCGTGGAGAAGTATGCGCCGGAGCTGTTCCCGGCCCTCTTCCCTGTGATTGCTGCCCGATGATGACAGAAAGGTTCTCTTTTGGCGAATCTATTGATTCCATCTGACTCTTTCTGTCGCTCCGCGTATTCCGGAATAAGTGTTTGAAACAGCTGTTCTTGAGTCTTGCAAAAGAAGATGATGAAAAAACTCTTCTTTTTTATGATAATGCTCTTGACAAAGCGAACATTATTGGGTATACTATTAATATTCAAAATAAATTGAACATTATCAGGTGTGGCCGTGAATCAGGAGCAGTTTGCCATCTACCGTCATCTTACCGAGCAGTTGATTCATGGACAGCTGCCGGTAGGGAGCCACATCGCTTCGGAAGCGGAGCTGGCCAGACAGTTTTCCACGACGCGGATGAATGCCTATCGGGCGGTCAAGCAGCTGGAGCGGCGCGGCATCGTGGGGCGAAGCAAACGTGCCGGCACCCGGGTGATCGTGCCGATGAATCCTGCACTGCTGCGCCAGCTCAAGTGCGAAATGACGCGGCGGATCTGCGTGATTCACAGCCGGAACAGTTATGAATATCTGCACTGGACCGGGGCGTTTCAGAAGACGCTGCGGGAGATGTTGACCGCGGAAAATTTCACGCTGGAAGACATCCATCTGGATGATATCACCACCCGGGAGGCACTGGATGAAAAACTTCTGCAGTTGACCGAAGAGGGCATCGCCGCATTCATCCTCTCCATCCGGGGGGAGGAGGATGGATTCCTGATCGACAACTCCGATCTTTTCTTTCAGTATCACAACAAGATTTTCGTCTATCAATCCGGGGCGATGAACTGGATGCACTGGCCGTTTCACACCGTGACGGTCAACGTGTTCGGGGAAGGCTGCCTGGCGGCGAAATATCTGCTGGAGCGGGGGATCCGGAACATTGTCTATTGCCGCCGTGAAATCTCTTCTGCGGATTATCTCGCCTTCAATCAGGAGCGTTTGCTGGGGGTGAAATTCACCATGCGTCGCCTCTGCGATGGTGGAATCCAGCCGGAAGAGTGGGTCGGCGTCGAGGAGATTCACCGGAAATACCTTGAAAACGGCGGCAATTGCGGGCTGATCGTCAGCACCGATGAACTGGCGGCGCAGTTGATTGACTACTTCGCCGCACAGGGGACGGCGCGTCCGCCGGAGATGATCAGTTTTGACAACAACAGCCGTTACAGCAGCTACCGTCTCTCCACCATTTCTCCGCCCCACATCGATATGGCGCGGACACTCAGCCGGTTGATTATCGACAACATTGACATCGATTCGGAATGCGATTTTGTAAGTTACGTCAAAATAGATTCCAAACTCATCCGCAACCAGCAGGAGTAGCCCATGTTCCAGAAACTGTCCTCCCCCCGCCGCCCGTGCGGCCCCCGGCCGAAGAACGTTCTCCCTTCATTTACTTTGATCGAATTGTTGATTGTTATTGCAATCATCGCAATTCTGGCAGCGATGCTGTTGCGGGCATTGAACCGGGCGCGCGACAGGGCGAAAGCGATCAGCTGTATGAATAATCAGAGCCAGATTTCCAAACTGATGG